>OBEQ012786608.1_pt1 | contig 227902 bp, 197 predicted proteins | sample 1670901 | NCBI WGS metagenome assembly OBEQ01 (sample SAMEA104232315, study PRJEB22302) | groundwater metagenome | biome: forest; feature: aquifer; material: groundwater | place: USA | collected 2011-08-07 | depth 5.4 m
AGGACGGGTGAGGGCGGGGGAATTTTTGGCAAAGAATGGCTCACTACTTTCACTCAATTTGCGGCCCTTAAATTCTTTGGTCATTTTGCCCAAGGGCAAAATCTGGTTTTCACCCATACCCTTCAAGCAAGCGGCATGGTGGCGGGTCATCAATTGGCCTATGGTTTGGGGCTCGCCACAAAACCCGAAGGCAATCTTCTCAATCAGTGGGTGCAGGCAGAAGTGGTCAATATGCAACTGGGTGCGGGCATGGCTCTCTCCCATCATCTTACTCAAGGAAAAATTCTGGCCCTCGAAAAAAGTTTGGATCTTCAGATTCAATTTCACGAAAATATTTTTTCTCCCGATCTTTTAAATAAGAAAGGGGCTTTTATTTTTCCGCAAAATCTAGGGTGGTCTTCTTATGCTGACCCAGCTTTTCCTTCCAATTTATGGATGGCCCAGGCGAGCTCCGCTGAATATTGGTATCCCTCAGGTATTCGAGGTTCGAAAAAGCCGCCGCGCCTTTCTTACCCTTTTGCGAGCGAAGAGGTGATCGCGAAACTCGAAGAACAGATCGATGAAGGGTCAGAAGAAAAGGTGAATCTTTTTTCCCGCGAGGCCATTTTTTCTCATCGAGCAGATGAAAATCACGTGAATTGGGTTTGGTTCTATCAGCTTTTGCATTTTGTAGGGAGCCTCGAGGGTTCTGCTCGGATTTATAAGGCCCAGCGTTTGCTGGAGCCCTTTGCCTCCCAGCAAGGGCTTTTATCTGGCCGCGTGTTGGGGGAAGCCTTAGCGGCCTTAAGAGAAAAAAAATTAGGCCCCGATTCCGAAAAAATTATGGAAGTCACTCTCCCCTATGACCAAGTGCGCTTTGGTCGCGAAGATGCGAAACTCCCCCACACAGAACTTAGTTATTTGCTGGAGCAAATCGAAGGCGATTTGAAAGGCTATGTTCGTTTGGTAGAAGCGAAACCTGGCCAAATGATTCTTAGAATTCCCAGTGTGAGCCTACTCGAGCAACTCTTGCGCATTTCGGGAGGGCAAGAAGCCCCTTCGTTTTATTATGTGCACGGAGAAGTCTCGCGCAATTTCGCTATGATTTTGAGAAGCTTGGGTCTGGCGCCTATCGGCATTTCAAGAGAAGCCACCCGCTTGGGAGATTTGGGAGCGCGGGTGCATCCTTGGGTGTTCACCCTCCACGATATTTACCATGCGAGCACTTTGGCCCGCTTTACGGGAGAATTCCGCCAAATCGTGGGAGAGCATTATCAATTTTTGCTCGCAAGCCCTTTGGCGCGAGATCCCCTCCTGCAAGAGCATTTAAATCGCTTATCGGATTTTGATCCGCCTCATTACGATCAAAATAGGGCCGTGGCTTTTTTAGAGTTCAGCCTCTCTTATTTGGAAGATCAACTCCGCAAAGATTCTGCGAGCAGTGTTGCCATTTTGTCTCGCCTCATTCGTAGCCATCGCTTTCTTAGCGCTTATCTTCAATGCCTGCGGGGGCCTCTCTCTTCTAGCGCCTCGCGGATTATTTTTCGAAATCAATTGGAATCGGAAATGAACGCCTTACTCGTTCGAATGAATGCAATGCTTAGGCAGGTTCAGCGGCTAGGCTTCAAATCTCCCCAAAATCCTCCTCAAAGCCCCTTATCTCCTTGAAAAACATATTTTTTTAGCCTGGCAACTCCTTTCATTTTGAGCCGATAAGCTTATCATTAGAAGTCATTTGAGGGCACATGGTTCATATTTTAGATAGAAAGCCTTATGCGATCTCTTTGTCCACCCCGCAAAGAGAAATGGAAGCTCTTTTAAGCCATGCGGTTTCTGAAGCAGGGAATGTCAATAATGCTTTGCCTGTTTTTTTGGGCGGAGCCGCCTTTCGGATAACCCGTTGTGGCATTCTTGCCGCAGGAAGTTCTTTAACGGGTAATGCGGCCCTTCTCTTAAGGGGCGCTTCTTACGGCCTGGCCTTGGCCGGGGAGGCAAGCGTTTATGAGCTCTCCCATCGTTCTTTGCAAAGCTTTCAAACTTTACCCAATCCTTCTCTTTGGAAATGGGAAGGGGAGCAAGGCCTTAAAAACGGGTTTTTTTCTTCCCTCATTAACTTTGGTTTTTTGCATTCCGCAGGGCATGTGGCTCAAGGGGAGAATATTGTCTTTCAACATTTCTTCCAAGATGCGGCCACCTTGGCTGGCCAGGAAGTGGCTTCGCACATCGGATTCATTGCCCGGCCGGTGGGCAGCTTTTCCGAAAGAATGGTGAAAATCGAATTCACCAATCTTCAGATGATGGCAGGCATGAGTTTTTATCACCAAATGTTTCCCGCATTCGGGGCGCACGAAAGGTTTTTAGAGGCGCTTTCAGATTCGCAAATACGTGCGCTTTCTTTCACAAAGCCCCCTTTTCTTACTTCTCTTCAGTTGGCTTTCGCTGCCTCTCGAGCTTCTCTTGAAGCGAAGGAAATAAATCCAAATCTTGTTTTGAGTAGAATGGAAGATGAATTCAAGGAGGGAGGCGGGGGAAGTCCTCTTCCTTCGACTTTAGAAATGGAAAGAGAGGCGAGTCGTTTGCTCGATTGGTATGAGCCGCAGGCCAAAACCGAAGTAGAAAAACAAACGATTCGGCTTTTGCGCAAAGACTTACAAGTTCTCAAAAACCCACTCAAGCATCCTAAAACTTATGAAAAGGCTTATGCACGGATTGAAATTTTAGAGGGTTTAAGAAGACTTCAAGGAAGATATGCTTTGGATGGTTTTATTTTAGAACAGCTCAAAAAGCATTCTGGAATTTGGTTAGCCTCCGGTAACCATCCTTACGAACAATATCGCTATTCTCCAGACCATCATCTCCCGCGCTCTCTCGAATATAGCGAGCCGATGCTCAGCCCGAAAGCGTATTTGGATGCAGCCTTTGCTCAATCGCTGCTTGCTTTGGAGCAAGGCCTTACACGAGAAGAGATTTTAGCGAAAAAAGTAGATGAGAATGCCCTGAATTGCCTCTGGTTTTATCAGTTGATTTTATTTGCCCAAGAAGTGGGAGCCCGCGTTTCTCTGCGACCCGCTTCTTCTTTATTAAGTGATTTTCAACCGGGGAAAGATTCTTTAGACCCCGCTTCTTTAAGTGCGGCCGAAAAGGCCTTGAGAGCCAAAGGCTTGGAGGGCCAAGCGTTTGATGTAATTGAGATGGCGATTCCTTTTGGAGAGTTAGTCTTTGGAAGAGAAAAAGGAAGCGTGGGGCAGGCCTATTTCAGCAAGTTTATTTACGAGATGGAGAGGGCCCTGGGAGGCGCTGTGAAGCTGATCGACCGAAGCGCCGTTTTAGAAGCACCTATTATCTTGAGAATTCCTTCGGCAAGCATGATGGAAGCGCTCCTCCATCAAAGGTATCCTGGGAATGCCCCTTCTTTCTTTTACGCTCATGGAGAAATTCCGCAAGATGTGATGATGAAGGCGCGCAAATTAGGTGTGGCAGTCATTGGAATGGTTCCACAGCCTTTTATCTTTGGAGATGTGAATGTGCGGGTGCCTCCCTGGATTTTTTCGATCCATGATATGTTTCACGCCTACATTTCAGCTCCTTTAACGGCTTCTTTTCGGAGCTTTGTAGCGCTTCAATATGAAGGGGTTCAGGGCAATGCATGGGGGGCTAGACGGGAGGCTCAAGATTATCTCAATCAACTTGTAGATCTTAATTTTCCAGAGGCTGAATTTTTTATCCGTTCGTTTTCCTTTTTAGAAGGCAATCTGAGGAATAAACTTGCCGAAGGGTGTTTGCAGGAAAAAGATTTTAGAGATAATTTAAGATTTTTAGCTCAGTATCAAGAGTGGATGTACGCTCAAAAAGCAACGGATGAAGGAAACCTAAAATATTACCCTGAACTTGAACGCTCCATTGAATACTGGAAAAGCAGAGTTGAAAAATTGCGGAGAATCTACCAATACGCGGGGCGCTTGGGCTTAAAGGTTTATTTCTTTTCGAAACAATAATAATAAATTTCTCGTCCCATCTTCTTCCACTTGGTTTCAAAGTAAGTGGGATAGAGTGATTTGCCTTCTTCGAATTTCCATTCTGTTTCCAAGAAAGACTTTCTCACCTCTTCGGCATAAGCGTTGTGGTCAGTTGCAAAAAAGAGCTTCCCTTCGGATTTTAATAAAGAATGGAAGAGTTTCACGCGTTCTAAATTAATGAGTCGGTGTTTGTAATGGCGGCGTTTGAACCAGGGATCGGGAAATAAAATATAAATTTCACGGAGAGAATGCGCTTCAAAAAGATAAGGGAGACAATAGCGCGCATCCCCATGCACCCCGATTATATTTTCTAATTTAGATTTTTTTGATTTTTCGCCCACACCTTGAAAGCGCATATTTCGGAGTTCGAGAGCGATGAAGAGCTTTTTCGGATTTTGCTCGGCTATCCAAGTAATAAATTTACCATTGCCCGGCCCAATTTCTAACACCCATTCTGAGTTTTTATTCCAGGGAGGAGGGCTAGGATAAAATTGGAAGGGTTTTTTCCAATCATCATTCTTCATTTTTATCCTTCGACTCCTTGTAAGTTTTCTATTTTATTATTTTCTGTTATACTTTTTATAGATTTCATGATTTCTACTGCCGAAAAAAATGCCGATCTCTTTTTTAATTATTTAAGGCTCGATAAGGGCCTTTCGAAGGCCACCCTCGATGCCTACAGCCGCGATGTGGCACGCTATCTCGCCTTTTTGGAAAAACATCAAGTGCCTTTCGATGGAGCCCAGGCACATCATTTTCTTAATTATTTTTCGGAGCTTCAAGGGCAAGGGCTTTCGGTTCGCTCTCGCTCTCGTGCCCAGGTGAGCCTACGCCAGCTCTATCGATTTTGGATGCAAGAAGGCTTTGTCAAAAAAGATCCCACCGAAAATATCGAAATGCCCAAAGTGGGTCGAAAGCTTCCGGTGTGGCTCAGCCTAGAAGAGGTAGATGCCTTACTCAGTGCCCCTCCTTTGAAAACGCCGAAGGGTTTAAGAGATAAGGCGATGCTCGAGCTTTTATACGCGGCGGGCTTAAGGGTATCGGAACTGGTGGGTTTGAAACTGGATCAACTTCATCTCACGGAAGGCTATTTGCTTGCTTTTGGAAAAGGTTCGAAAGAAAGGCTCGTGCCCATCGGGCGCTCCTCCATTGAGTGGATCCGAAAATATTTAGAATCGGCCCGCGAAAAGCTTCTCAAGGGTAAAAACATTTCCCCTCTTTTTATTTCTCAAAAACGCACACCCATCAGCCGCCAGCAGTTTTGGCTTTTACTCAAAAATTACGCCCGAAAAGTGGGGATCAAAAAATCTCTTTCTCCCCATACCTTGCGCCATTCTTTTGCCACTCATTTATTAGAGCGGGGTGCAGATTTAAGAGCTGTGCAAACTTTACTGGGCCATAGCGATATTTCTACGACTCAGATTTACACACATGTAGACACCTCACGCTTAAAGCAGATCGTAAAATTGCATCCCAGGGGATGATGGATGGAGGAGTTCTGAAGCCTTTAGAAGTGTTTTCACGATACTGGCATCTATTGACAGCCTTTGAATTTCTTCGCTATAGCTAGCCCTTATGTCTTATTGTGAAAATCTTTTTTTCTATCAGCGCCGTAAAAGCCGCGAGGTGAAAGTGGGAGAGGTGGGGGTGGGCGGAAATCAACCCATTCGCGTGCAATCGATGACCATTTCCGACACCTTGAATACGGATGCCGTCGTGAAAGAAGCGATCGGGCTCATCGAAGTGGGCTGCGAGATCGTGCGTATCACGGCGCCTACCATTCATCATGCCGAAAACTTAAAAAACATTCGTCATCAATTGCGCGCGAAAGGATATAAAACTCCGCTGGTGGCAGATATTCATTTCACGCCGCAAGCGGCCATGATCGCCGCCGAGTATGTGGAGAAAGTTCGCATTAACCCCGGAAATTTCGCCGATCGAAAACTTTTTGCGGTTCGCGAATATACAGATGCCCAATATGATAATGAACTCAAGCGCATTGAAGAGAAATTCGTTCCCCTGGTGAAGAAATGCAAGGAGCGCAATGTTTCCATGAGAATCGGAACCAATCATGGCTCGCTTTCGGATCGCATTATGAATCGCTATGGAGATACCCCCCTCGGCATGGTGGAGTCGGCTCTCGAGTTTTTGAGAATTGCCCGGGCAAATGATTACAACGACATCATTCTTTCGATGAAAGCCTCCAACCCCCAAGTGATGGTGCAGGCTTACCGCTTACTGGTAGAAAGGATGAACGAGGAAGGAATGGATTATCCCCTTCATTTAGGCGTGACGGAAGCGGGTGAGGGCGAGGATGGCCGTATCAAATCGGCGGTGGGGATTCTCAGTCTTTTAGAAGATGGCATCGGAGATACCATTCGGGTTTCTCTCACGGAAGATTCTATTCACGAAATTCCCGTGGCCCAGGCGATGGTGAAAAAGTTTAATGTTCTTAGATTAAACCCCTCCAAACCTCCTGAGGGCTTAGAGGTCTCCTGGAACCCCTATGAATATTGCCGCCGCGCCAGTGAAACGCTTAGAACGGGTCCTACTTTCGTGGGGGCTAAACATGTCGTGCGCGTTCAGTTTACGACGCCTTGGCCCCAAAGCTCTTCTGCCCTTCACGAACTTGAAAAAAATATTCAGAAACTTGCCTCCGAAGAACGCCTTCCCGAAATAATTTCTTTTAAGTTTGAAAAGGAAAATACTGAAGAAGTAGATTCTTTCTTAGAATACGCCGCTTCTTTCAGAAAGAAATTTCCTTTAGTGGCTTTAGGAGTCGATTTGCAAGATTTTGCCACTCTTTTTCCTCCGCTCGCTCCCTCGGTCGATAAAGTGAGTGTGGCTCCAGCGCGAGATAAAAATGAAGCCGCTTGGAGGGCTCAGGCCCTCGAAATGGTAAGAATTGCTAAACAGTTTCCGCTCGCCTTGGAATGGAAGTTAGAAGATAATTTATTGCCGATCTTTGCAAAAGCGCAGGCAAGCCTTAAGCCTCTTTTGTTTCAACTTGCAGAACTTACTCAAAAAGATGGGCTAGAGCGCTTCGGGCTTTGTTGGGCGGGCTCCCATTGGGTTTATGAAAATCGTGCCCTCGTGACCCTTCTTGATAAGAAGGGCCTGGAAGCTGTTCTTCATCTTAAGCCTCCGCTCGAATGTGAAGCAGAAGACGAACGCCTTCTCGAAGTGAGCGAAAAACTAGGTTGCTTGATGCTCGATGGAATCGGCGATAGCGTGGAGGTGACAGGGCTCAATATTTCTCCTTGCGTGCATTTGGCCTACAACATTTTGCAAGCGGCCCGCCAGCGGGTGACTAAAACAGAATTCATTGCTTGCCCTTCCTGCGGACGAACCCTTTTTGATCTTCAAACAACCACCGCTCGTATCAAACAAATGACTTCTCATTTAAAGGGCGTGAAGATCGCCATCATGGGTTGCATTGTGAATGGGCCCGGAGAAATGGCCGATGCTGATTTTGGCTACGTGGGCGGGGGGCCCAATAAGATTCATCTTTATGTGGGAAAAGAATGCGTGGAAAAAAATGTTCCGCAAGAAGTGGCAGATGCTCGTTTGGTCCAATTAATAAAAGATCATGGAAGATGGGTAGAACCACTTGATGTCATGGCGAGCGGCTGAAAGGAGTGTGGCAATGCCCCGGGTGCAGGGGAGAATAGCCACGTCGCTTTGCTCCTCGCGATGACAATGAGTTCATTATGTCAAAAAAACGCGTTGTCTCTGGCATGCGCCCCACGGGCAAACTTCATTTGGGGCATTACTTGGGTGTTTTGAAAAATTGGGTGAAGCTCCAAAAAGACTATGAATGTTTTTTCTTTATTGCCGATTGGCATAGCCTGACGACGGAATATGCGAATCCGGCCCTTGTGAAAGATTCTATCCGGGAAATTTTAATCGATTGGCTCGCCGCAGGCATTGATCCGCATCAGGCCACTCTTTTCATTCAATCAAAGGTGCCTGAACATGCAGAATTGCATCTTTTACTTTCCATGATTACTCCGATTTCTTGGTTAGAGCGCGTTCCTTCTTATAAAGAGCTCAAAAACGAGTTGAAAGATCGCGATCTCTCTACTTACGGATTTTTAGGATATCCCCTTTTGCAAACGGCGGATGTGGCCATCTACCAGGCGAATTTTGTGCCCGTGGGGCAAGATCAAGTCGCTCATTTAGAACTTTCGCGAGAAGTTGTGCGGCGCTTTAATCATCTTTATGGGGACACTTTGCTAGAACCTCAATCGATGCTCACCGAATCGCCCAAAATTTTAGGAACTGACGGGCGTAAAATGTCGAAGAGTTATGGGAACAGTATTTATCTTTCGGAAGATTTAAAAGAGGTCGAGAAGAAAGTGCTCAGCATGATGACGGATCCCGCCCGTAAACGGCGGAGTGATCCGGGGAATCCCGATATTTGCCCTGTTTTCGATTATCACAAGGTCTTTAGCAGTGAAGAGGAACGCCAAAAGATCGATCCAGGTTGCCGCACAGCGGCGATCGGATGCATCGATTGCAAGAAAATTTTCCTTTCTCATTTAATTCCCTTCTTGAAAGAACATCAAGAAAAGCGTAAAAACTTTGAAAGTAAGCCTAAACTTTTAGATGAAATTATCGAGGCGGGGGTTTTAAAGGCCCGAAAGCATGCGAGCCAGACCTTAAGCCTTGTTTACGAAAAAATGGGGATCTGATTTTTCAATGATTCCATTCTCTGAAAATTATAAAGTTTCTCTTCCTATCTTCGAAGGGCCCCTCGATCTTCTACTCCATCTAATCAAGAAAAACGATGTGGATCCCACTAACATCCCCGTGGTGGAGCTTCTGAATCAATATATGGATTATGTGGCTCTTCTGCAGGAACTCAATATCGATATGGCAGGCGAATTTATCTTGATGGCGGCAGAGCTCACTCACATTAAATCGAAGATGTTGCTTCCCGATCCCGCTTCCGATGAAGAAGAGGGGCAAGATCCCCGCGCGGATTTGGCTCGCCGGCTTCTCGAATACCAGCGCTACAAAGATGCGGCCAAAGGCCTTCATGAAAGGGCCATGCTCGGGCGCGATGTTTTTGTGCGCAGACCGCCTGCAGATGAATTGCCCGAGGAAGAAGGCCCGCTCGAAGCAGATCCTTTCAAGCTGCTTTCCGCTTTTAACGATGTGATCAAGCGCTTAAAGCCCGAAAAAGTGCATGAAGTGATGATCGAGCGCCTTTCGGTAACAGAACGGATCTATCAAATTCTAGCCAAACTCAAAGAGGTGAAGAGCCTCGATTTTCTCGCTCTCTTTGAAGATCACATGAACAAGGCCCAATGCATTGTCACTTTTCTGGCGGTGCTCGAGCTGGTCCGCTTAAAGATGCTTTACACGCATCAAAGTGATGTTTGCGCCCCGATTCATCTGGTGCTCAAAGAAGAAAAGACGGAGTTAAAACTAGATTCAGAATTTGATGTGAAAGATGAAGGCCCCCTGCTTCATTAGACTTAAGGAGTTTTTATGGAAAAACAAAATTTGAAAGCCATTGTGGAAGCAATCTTATTTGCTTCCGAAAAACCAGTCGATGCGGGGGAAATCCTTAAAGTGATTCAACGTGCTGAAATCACAGAACGTGAATTACCTGCCGAGGATGCAAAAACAGAGATGGCAGCTGCTGAAGGGGAAGCTGCCTTGGATCCCTTGGCTCAACTCAGCCAGTTGCAACAAAGCGAAGATGAAAAAATCACCCGCTCTGATATTCAACGGGTGATGAATGAAATAGCGGCCGATTGCCAATTGAATCCCGAGCGGGGCTTTATGTTGATCAATGTGGCGCATGGTTTTCAATTTCGCACTCGGCCGGAACTTTCGATTTACCTCAAAGCCATGAGCAAAGTTACTAGCACCCGCCTTTCCCAACCTGCTCTCGAAACGTTAGCCATGGTGGCTTATCGCCAACCCATCACTCGCGCTGAAATTGACGAAATCCGAGGCGTAGATTCGGGCGGCGTTTTAAAAACTCTTATGGATCGTGACTTGGTGAAAATTGTAGGAAGAAAAGAAGAGGCGGGCAAGCCGCTCCTTTACGGAAGCACCCAAACCTTCCTTGAAGTTTTCAATTTAAGGGGCTTGCAAGATTTGCCCACCCTCAAAGATCTGCGGCAGATCGAAGAGGATATCCGTTTGGAAGCTCAAGCCCAGCAAGGAGAATCTATTCCCGTTTCAGAAGATTTTTTTGAAGAGCCTTCCGGGCAAGCGATTCCCTCTTTGGCGGATCAAATCCAAAACTTGGAGAAAGAAGAGCGGGAAGCTTTTGCAGAGCTCGACGAACGGTTAAAATCCCTCGAATCGGTGGAAAAGCAAGTGATCGACACTTTTCAACAATCTACCCCACAAACTTCAGAAGAGATAAAAACAGAAGACCCTGTATAAATAAAATTTTGCCCTCGCCCTTCCACCGATAATGAAAGAAATTCGTCTTCAAAAATTTTTGTCTGAAAGAGGAGTCGCTTCGCGCCGCGAAGCAGAAAGGCTCATTTTAGCAGGCGAGATTCGCGTGAATGGTGTTGTGGTGCGTGAGTTGGGTACTCAAGTAGATCCTTCGATTGACGTTGTTTCTTACCTCGGCCGTCCCCTTCCTTTAGAGCAAAAATTGCTTTATTACCTTCTTCATAAACCCAAAAATATCATCGTCACTCGCAAAGATCCTCAAAAACGAAGGACAGTTTATCAACTCATTCCAAACTTGCATCCTTCGGTGCATGCCGTGGGAAGGCTCGATTATGATTCGGAGGGATTGTTATTACTCACCAACGATGGAGAGCTCACTTACCAGCTCACCCATCCCTCTTTTGAGATTAAAAAAGTTTATCGAGTGCAATTGAATGATCTCCCACAAGCTCAAAGAATAAAAGAATTGGAAAAGGGAATTTTCTTGGGAGAAGAGAAAACAGCTCCCGCCCGCATTGAGCTCTTAACGCTAGAAAGGAGGGCTAAAGAAATTTGGTTGTCAGTAGAAATCCACGAAGGCAAAAAACGCCAGGTGCGTCGGATGTTTGAAGGAGTGGGCTGCAAGGTGCTCCGTTTGATCCGAGTAAAATTTGGAGGCATCGAATTAGGGGATTTGCCCGTGGGAAAATGGAGAGAGTTAGAGAGAAAAGAAGTGTTGAAGTTGAGAAGAGAAGTTGCAAAAGAAAATGAATGAGCTGCTCGTGTTACGTGATTGTGATGCGAAATTAAACTAAAAAACCCCACATCATGGGGTTTTTTAGTTTAATTTGCGGGGGTGGGATTTGAACCCACGGCCTCGAGGTTATGAGCCTCGCGAGCTACCAGGCTGCTCTACCCCGCGATCAATCTTAAAATTTCAAAGCAAAAATAATCTATTCCTTTTTCTAAAGAACAAACAAAGAGGCGATTCGCGTGTATAGTGATTGCGCGAGGTTTTGTCTATTAAAAAATATTTAATCTTTAAGAGGGAAAAAATTTCAAAAATTTTTCTTTTTTTGTTTTTTTCATTTCAAATTTTTTGATTTCGAAAATTTTTTGATGAAAATTTAATAAAATTTAACATAATTTAACAAAATAGCATTGACGATTTTATATAAATCAATTATCATTAACTTATATTTCTTGGTTGATGTAATCAAATAAGGAGGGTGCGACAATGGCGACAAAGAAAAAAAAGAAAGCCGCGAAGAAAAAGCCAGCAAAGAAAAAGAAAAAATAAGTGGCTTTCTCAAGCAGGTTCAAAAAGCCCCGAGTTTACTCGGGGCTTTTTCTTTTTTAAGATTATCGACATGGCAAATCCCTATCCTTGGCTCCCTCAGGGCGAACAGTTTGTTCTTCATCCTATTTTATTTTTTAGAAACTTAAAAAAAATAGACGAGTGCTCTCATCAGTTCAACCATCTTCCTCGCCAAGAAATTTCGCTACCGAGCTCATAGGCTTTGACTAAAATCTGATTGGCCACTTCAAATTCTGCCCCTTCTAAGGCGACCCCACTTTCTAGCCAGAGATCTCGAAAGCGTTCAGAGGCGACATCACTTTTAAGCATTTCAAAGCAAAGTTGCAGTAAAAGTTCTTCCCTCATAAAGACCCCCCTCTCGAAAAGGATAAATTAATTAAATTATATTTAATTATATATTAATTATTAATATAATAAGAAGAATTGTAAATAGAATTGTGATATTTTTAGAATTTTAATAAAATTTTAATAAAAGCACATAAGGGTCTATCTTTACGAAATCTTTCATTTTTTTCTAAATTCCCATTGCAAAAGTGATGAGGCTATCTTAGTTCAGTTTATCTTTCATGAAATCATTCAAGCTTTTAGCTATTTTACTTCCCCTGCTTTCTCTCACTTCCTTTTCAGCGCGATCTGAGCCTCTCGAAGCAAAAGTGGATTTTTTTAAACTCCCCAATGGAATGTCTTTTCTTTTAGTTCCCCGAAAAGGGGCCCCTGTTTTTACAGGCTATATTCGAGTAAAAGTGGGGGGGGCTGATGAAAAACCGGGCATGACGGGCATTGCGCATATGCTAGAGCATATGGCCTTTAAGGGAACCAGCACTATTGGAACTCGCAATGAGCGCGCAGAAAAAAAGCTGCTGGCCGAAATTGAGAAAATAGGCATGAGGCTTTCAGAGCTCACTCGAAAAGATCAAGGCGAGAATGACGAAGCAAAAAAGCTAAAAGCTCAATTAAAGCTTCTTCAACAACAAGCGGAAGTTTTTGTTATAAAAGACGAATACTCTCGTGCCTTCACGAAAAATGGAGGCACAGACTTTAATGCAAGCACCTCTAAAGACCTCACAAGTTATTTTGTGGAGCTGCCCATCCATAAATTGTCGCTCTGGGCCTACCTCAGCTCGGAAGCCCTCAAAGATCCTGTGTTTCGGGAGTTTTATCAGGAGAGGGATGTGGTGATGGAAGAAAGACGCATGCGGGTGGAGGGGGATCCTTTTGGCAAAAATTACGAGGAATTCCTTCGAACCGCCTTTGAAAAAAGCCCGTATAAAGATCCTACCATTGGTTATGAAAAAGATATTGCAGCCCTCACTGCCACCGATTTGAAAAATTTCTATCGTCGTTACTATGTTCCTCAAAACATGGTAGGAGCCGTCGTGGGAGATATCGACCTCGCCGAGACCAAGAAGATTTTATTGAAATACTTTGGAAGCATTCCCCGTGGGCCCGATCCACCTCTTTTAAAGGAAATAGAACCCGAGCAGAAAGAAGAAAGAAGAACTTTTGTTTACTTTACGGCACGCCCTCAAATAATGATGGGCTACCATAAGCCTACTCTGCCTCATCGGGAAGATTTCGTTTTCGATCTGATTGGGGAGATTTTATGCGAGGGAAGAACCTCGAGGCTTTATCAATCTCTCGTAGAAAACAAGAAAATCGCCCAAAACATTGCTTGCGACAATGGAACCCCCGGCGCCCGATTGGATAATTTATTTTTCATTTACGGAAGTGCCTTGGGTGTTCATACTCCCCAAGAGCTCGAGGCAGAAATTGAAAAGCAGGTAGGAATGCTCCGATCTACTTTAGTTTCGAAAGAGGAATTGGACCGAGCTAAAAACCAGCTTATTTTTGATCAGCTTTCTAAAATGAACTCCAATATGGGGCTTGCTGAATCTTTAACCTATTTTCAGAGCGTGGCCGGGGATTGGAAATATTTGATACAGCATCCAAAAATTCTCGAAGAAATTACGCGTGAAGAAATTCGGGAGGCTGCGCGCAAATATTTGGTGAAATCAAATCAAACTATTTCTATTTTATCCGTTCCCAAAAAAAATGGGGAGAGTCGGCCTTGAAGAAATTTTTCATCCTTAGCTTTCTCGCGATTTTTATTTCGAAAGCAGAGTTTGCTTGGAGCCGAGCCCCTCAGATCGACTCTCTTTCGAGCATTCCCCTCGGCCCCGTGAAGGCCCCGGCGGTGAGTATTCAAACCCTTTCCAATGGCATGAAAGTGTATCTTCTAGAAGATCATGAACTTCCTTTAATACAGGCCTTTGCCTATATTCGGGCGGGTTCCATTTATGTTCCCGCCGATAAGTTAGGGCTTGCTTCCATTTTGGGGAGCGTGCTCCGCACCGGCGGAACTCGCCAAAAAAAGGTGCGAGAGATAGATCGGCTCTTAGAGAATAAAGGCGCTTCGATTGAAACGGGTATGGAAACAGAATATGGCAGTGCGAGCTTGAATTGCCTTTCTAAAGACGCCTCTGTTTTATTTCCCCTTTTCTTTGAAATCCTTTCTTCCCCCAATTTTAGTGAAGATCAAATCCATCAAGCCGTGGCCCGAAAAATTGAGGCTTTGAAAAGGAGCAACGATGAGCCGGAGAAAATCGCTGTGAGAGAATACCCGCAGCTTTTATACGGAAAAAATAGTGTGTGGGCCCGCATTCCCTCTAGCAAAAGCCTCTTAAGCCTCACTCGCGAAGACTTGCAGACATATCATCGGCGCTTTTATCATCCCGATCGACTTATTTTGGCCATTGCCGGAGACTTTCAAAAGGAAGAGATTTTGAAGCTTCTCGAACGAAGCACCGAACATTGGACAAAATCGAGCGAGCCTCTTCCTGTTGTTTTGCCTCTCGAGAAAAAATGGGAGAAGGGAATTTACCTGATGAATAAGACAGGAGAGCAATCCACCTTGCTGGTGGGGCATTTTGGAGAAAAAAGGACGAACCCTGATAAATTTGCGCTCATTTTGATGAACTATATGTTGGGAGGAGATATTTTTTCTTCACGTTTAGGCGAGGAAGTTCGCTCGAATCGCGGGCTAGCCTATAGCATTTTTTCGAAGTTTGGCTTGGATACAGATTATGGCCTTTTTTACGCCATGGCCCAAACTAAAACAGATTCCACCGCGGAGGTGATTGAGCTGATTGAAAAAGAGATTCGCTACTTTCATGAGGGCAAGGGATTAACAGCGCATTCCTTAGAATTTGCCAAATCTGCCATCCTCAATCAATTAATGGGAGATTGGGATCCTCATTTTGGTTATGTGAAAGAGCGAGCCCGGCTTTCTTATTTTGGCTATCCAGAAGATTATCTGGATTTTTTCCAGAAAAAACTTTCTGGAATTACTTTGGCCCAAGTGAAAGAAGTAGCCCATCGCTATTTATTCCCCGATCAGCTTAAAATTTTAGTAGTGGGAGAAGGCGCTCAAATCGAAGCATCTCTTAAAAAACTCGGAGAAGTGAAAGAGCTGCCTTTGCCACAGTTTTAAAATGCAAGAAAAACTCATTCATCTTTTAAAAAACACCCTCGCTCATTGTATTGAGAAAAAACTTTTTCCTCTCGATGCGATTCCCAGCGTGGAGGTGACGAAGCCTTCTCGCAAAGAGCATGGAGATTACGCGAGCAATGTGGCCCTTATCTTGGCTTCTGGCACCGGCGAAAAGCCGCGCAAGCTTGCCGAAATTATTGTGCAAAATTTGTGTGATCCCCAACAACTTATTTCAAAAACAGAGGTTGCGGGGCCCGGCTTCATTAATTTTTTCCTTTCTTCGAGAGCCTATCAGGAAGCCCTCCGGGAGATTTTAGAAAAGAAAGAAGCCTATGGAAAAATCAACTTAGGCAAGGGCGAGAAAATCCTCATTGAATATGTGAGCGCTAACCCCACGGGGCCCATGCATGTGGGGCATGGCCGCAATGCCGTCGTGGGCGATGTGCTAGCACGCTTGCTTGAGGCTTGCGGCTACCAGGTGAGCAAAGAATTTTATGTGAATGACCACGGCGTGCAAATTCAAACCTTGGGGAGGTCGGCCCTCTATTATTTGCAGAAAGTGAAGAATCCTGGCGCGGAAATTCCTCCTCCTCCGGCCGATTCTTACCAAGGGCTTTATTTGCAGGAATTGGTCGAAAAAAATCAAAGGCGCCTCGAAGATTGCAGAAATGATCCCATCTTGGCTGGAAAAGAGATGGGGAAAGATTTGCTCGAAAAAGTGAAAGAGGACCTAGCCGCAATGAAAATTGCCTTTGACCATTTCTTTTTGGAATCCACCCTCTATGAATCAGGCCAAATTGAGGAGGCTTTGCATGGCTTGAAGGAGGCCGGGTATTTGTTTGAAGAAGAGGGCGCTTCTTGGTTTCGTTCCACGGCCTTTGGGGATGATAAAGATCGTGTCCTTATCAAGAAAGATGGCAGCTACACTTATTTTACGCCAGATATTGCCTACCATCGAAACAAGTTTGAGCGGCGCTTTGATTTATACCTCAACATTTGGGGGGCCGATCACGCGGGTTATGTGCCTCGCATGAAGGCGGCCTTGGAAGCCTTAGACTATGATCCTGAAAAATTAAAAGTGATTACCATTCAGATGGTAAATTTGAAGAGAGGCAATGAACGCGTTCAAATGTCAAAGCGCAGTGGCACTTATGTAACGCTTCGCGAAGTGGTAGATGAAGTGGGCTCTGATGCGGCCCGATTTTTCTTCATGCTACGCTCAGCCTCGGCGCAGCTCGATTTTGATTTGGATTTAGCTCAAGAGCAAAGCTCTGATAACCCGGTTTATTATATTCAATATGCCCATGCCAGGGTCTGCAATATTTTTGTAAAGGCAAAACAAGCTTCTTATGACGTGAATGCCCTTGAAAAAGCCGATCTTTCGGGCCTCACCCTCCCTGAAGAGCAGGATTTAGTGCACCTTTTAACGGAATACCCCGATAGGCTCAAAGAGGCGGCCCAAAATTATGAAGGGCATCGCGTATGTTTTTATTTGCTCGATCTTGCCAAAGCCTTGCAGTCTTACTATAGTCGCGCAAAGTCTGATGCACGCTATAAAGTGATCGGAGAGCAAGCAGACCTTACCTTATCGAAGTTGGCCTTGCTCAAAGCGATTCAAATAGTTTTTCAAAGTGGTTTGAAAATTTTGGGGGTGGGTGCCCCCGAGTATATGGCTTCCGAAGAGAGAAGCGAGGAGGTGTTATGATTGATTCATCCAAACAACTTAAACTTAGCTTTGCCCAGCTTCTCATTTTGCTCGGCTTGCAGGTGGCATTATTATCCGGCGCCTTTTATGTGGGAGCCCATTTTGGCTCTCGCTGGATGAATTCGGCGGGCACGCTCTCGGTGAAAGACCAAGAAGTGGCCAAGCTTTTCCCCAAAGCGGAAGACGCAGCGGCGAACGAGGCGAAAAACGCTAGTAATCCTGCTGCTACAGGCAATACCTACACTACGCCTTTCGATAAATCGGCGGGCACGGTTTTTAGGATCAAATCGAGCACGAATTCTGCCTATACCCTGCAAGTTGCCTCTTATCCTGATGAATCTGCGGCGGCCCAAGTGGTGGATCAATGGAAGAAGAAAGGCTACATGGCTTTTCTTTCGGTAGAAGACATCCAAGACAAGGGAAAATGGTATCGGGTGAATATCGGCAACTTTGGCGATGAAGAATCTGCCAAAACTTTTGCGAAAAACATTCAAGAAAAAGAAAATGTAAATCCTCAAGTGGTGATGACGGAATAGGGGCCGCAAGATGCCTCGAAAAAAAATTACAACAACCATTTATATCACCGAAGATCAAAGCGAGAAGCTCAAGGCACTTCATCAAAAAACGAAAGTGCCCGTGGCGGAATACATTCGCCAGGGAATCGATTTGATTTTAGAGAAGCACAACGGCGAAATTCCGGGCGAGCAGCTCAACCTCCTGAGCATGGCTCCTCCCAAACGTGAAATCGCAGGAAGATGATTCAATCTTAGTATGGATTCCCAGTTCATCCGAAATTTTTCCATCATTGCTCTATTCGCTCAGGCTGGCAAAGCCAGACCTTCGCTAAAGTTGGGGAAAGAATTCTTTCTCTCCCCAACACCCCTCATCGAGGTGAAGCAGTGAAGCCTGAATTGATTCGAAATTTTTCCATCATTGCTCATATCGATCACGGAAAATCCACTTTGGCAGATCGCTTGCTCGAATTTACGGGGGCCATTTCACAGCGGGAGAAGCAAGATCAATTCTTAGATAAAATGGATTTAGAGCGCGAGCGGGGCATTACTATTAAAGCCCAAGCGGTGAGGCTTTACTACAAAGCCAAAAACGGAAACGAGTATATCTTAAATTTGATCGATACGCCGGGCCATGTCGATTTTCATTATGAGGTTTCTCGCTCGCTGGCCGCCTGTGACGGGGCGATTTTAGTGGTAGATGCCTCCCAAGGAATTCAGGCCCAAACCTTAGCCAATGTTTACATGGCGGTGGACCACAACCTAGAGATTTTTTGCGTACTCAATAAGATTGATTTGCCAAGCGCGAATCCCGCGAAAGTGAAGCAAGAAGTGGAAGAAGTCATCGGGCTTCCCACTTCCAACGCCGTAGAAGCTTCGGCTAAAACCGGGGTAGGCATCGAAGAGATTCTAGAAAATGTGGTGAAATATTTTCCTGCGCCGAAAGGGGATTTTTCTCGGCCGCTCAAAGCGCTTGTTTTTGATAGCTGGTTCGATGCCTATCAAGGGGTGGTGGTGCTCATCCGCATTGTAGATGGCAGCATTCGCCCAGGTGAAAAAATTCAGTTCATGTCGACCGGAAAAAACTACAATGTCGATAAGATTGGTGTGGTCGATCCCCATTTTCGCGAAGTGAAAGAGTTGGGAGTGGGAGAAGTGGGCTTTCTCATTGCAGGCATTAAAACGGTTACCGAAGTAAAAATTGGGGATACGCTCACCTCGCTCGATCATCCTGCCCTGCATCCGCTTCCTGGGTTCAAGGAAGCCAAACCCATGGTGTTTTGCGGAATTTATCCGGTGGAGTCCCATCAATACGATAATCTTCGGGCGGCCCTTGAAAAGTTGAAACTCAACGACGCCTCTTTTAGCTACGAGCCTGAAACTTCCCTTGCCTTGGGCTTTGGGTTCCGCTGCGGATTTTTAGGCCTGCTTCACATGGAAATCATCCAAGAGCGGCTCGAGCGCGAATATAATTTGCGCCTTATTTCCACCGCGCCCAACGTGATTTACAGAGTGAAAAAAACGAATGGGGAAGAAATTACGATCGATAATCCCGCCAGTTTTCCGCCGGTGCAGGAGATCGAAAGCATCAGCGAGCCTTACCTGAAGGCCACTCTTCATATTCCCCAAGAATTCGTGGGGGCCTTGATTCAACTTTGCGAAGGAAGGCGAGGCCGCCAGTTGAAAATGGATTATCTCACCAGCCAGCATGTGATGCTAGTCTACGAGCTGCCTTTCTCCGAAATCGTTTTCGATTTTTACGATCGTTTGAAAAGCCTCTCCAAGGGCTTTGCGAGCTTTGACTATGAGATTTCAGATTTTCAAGCCTCTGATTTGGTGAAGCTCAATATTCTCATCAATGAAGAACCGGTAGATGCCCTTTCAATTATTGTCCACCGCGACAAGGGCTACCTTCGAGGACGAGAACTCGTGGAAAAACTCCGCGAGCTGATTCCCCGGCAGCAATTTGACGTGGCCATTCAAGCCGCCATGGGAGGCCGCATCATCGCCCGAGAATCGGTGAAGGCGCTGCGTAAAAATGTGACGGCCAAGTGTTACGGGGGGGATATCACCCGCAAAAGGAAACTGCTTGAGAAACAAAAAGAAGGTAAAAAGCGGATGAAACAGGTGGGAAGCGTGGAAATTCCTCAAGAAGCCTTCTTGGCGGTGCTGAAGATCGATTAAGCTAAAAACTGCATTGGGAACGTAAAAATTTAGCAACTTTCAGGCTCCTTTTCCGAGCAAGATAAATCACATTAATGAAGAGTATTTTCGTATGGGCGACAATAATTTTGAATATCGTTTGTTAAGCAATAATGTATTTCCTTTTAATGCTCCTTCTGCATTTTCGGGTGGGCCTGAAAATCCCGTTCCCTGGAATTTTCGTCTTTCTCCCAGTGGCCAATTGAATATAGGAAACTTCTTTGTGCATTTGCGCGTAGAAGGCGGGGCCGGGCAAGTGGCCGCTTCTCGTGCGGGAAATACTTATTTTGAATCGACTCCTTCCGGCACCCTTTCTCGTGACACCATTCTCCCTAATTATGTCGAGCGGTTTGATCCGAGTGATAAAACAGATACTCTTCGAGCTAATCTGGCCCTGCGAAGTTTAATGATGGGTTATAATTTTGATCGGGATTGGTCACTGCGTTTTGGAAGACATCGTTATGAAGTGGGGCCTTTAGAGACTGCTTTCATGACAAACTCGCTGGCTCAAGCCACTCATTACTCAAATTTATATCTTCCTTATGGATATCTCGGGGCTGAAGTTCGCTATGATCGCAACCGTGAAAATAATTTTGATCAAGTGATTCGAAGAGCCATGCTTTCTTTTTCGATGATCCAAGGGGCAGAGAACCTACCCACCAGTGGTTATCTGGGGATTTTGCAGGGTCAAATTACTTTTGCGCAAAGCTTCAATGATTCTGAACAAAGAACGGCTTTGAATGATCCTCGTTTTTCTTTGATGGGTTATGTGGGATTTCGCGGCAATCAACTCCCCGCCACGCATCCTGAAAATATTCTAGATCCGGGCACCGCTTTTGGCTGGGGATTGGGGGCGGTTTATGAACAAGGTTGGTGGACGCTCGGATTAGAGCTGGTTTCTCAAGAAAGTTCTTGGATTCGTAGCAATCACCTGGAGGCTTCGCAAGAACGTTTTCAGGAAAGTCTTTTTATGCTTCTTCGGCCCGATAAATTTCGTATTCGGGCTGCCTACTCTTGGTTGAAGCGTGCAGACGTGCTGGGCAATAATCCTTATGATCCTCCGGCGGGCCAAAGCGAACAGCATTGGGAAATTAATGCAGGCTATGAAGTGTTTCCGGGTATTTTACCTTTACTTTTTTACATGGGAGCCAACGGATCTAACGATTCGATGCATGTAGGAGGCATTGGATTACTCACTTCTCTCGGTGGTATGATTTCTCTCTAAGAAAAGCTTCAAGATATTCTGCTTGAAGTCAGGGCCGCATCGTGTAAATTGCGCCTCATGCAAAATTTAGGTCTAGAACCCAAAATCTCTTTAAATCCTAAAGTAAAATCTAAAACACGTGAATATGCCGAGGCGCTTCTTTCGGCCATTTTGATTGCCCTCTTTGTGAGAGCCTTTGTGGTGGAGGCTTTTAAAATTCCCTCTAAATCGATGGTGCCTACCTTAATGGTGGGAGATCATATTTTCGTAAATAAATTTGCTTATGGCATTAGGCTCCCTTTTACCCGGCAATGGCTTGCCCACTTTCATAATCCTGAGCGAGGAGAAGTGGTGGTATTTATTTATCCGCGGAATGAAAGCTTAGATTTTATCAAGCGCGTGGTAGGCCTGCCAGGAGATAAAATCACTATCAAAGGTTCAGACTTATTCATCAATGGGGCTCCTGTTACGGAGCAGCCCTTAGAGGTGAAAGGTGTGAACCCGCAAAATAAGCGCGAGCTCTTGGTGGATCGCCCCCAGAATTTAGCTGCTTTATTCTCCGTGCTGCCCTTTGCCCCCGATTGGAAGGATTATAAATTTTATGCGGAAAAACTTGGGGATATAGAGCATTGGATGCAGCATTCTATTCTTCCACGCCTTGAAAATATGGACTTCACTGTTCCTCCCGATCATTTCTTCGTGATGGGGGATAATCGCGAGAATTCGAGCGATTCGCGTGAGTGGGGTTTCGTACCCATGGCTAATCTCAAAGGCAGAGCCATGTTCATTTGGCTTTCACTCGATCACGACCAAAGCGGCGTTCGTTGGAATCGTTTCGGAAAATGGATTCAGTGATTTATTTTTTTCTCCTCATGACTAACGGCCATTTCCCCGGTGGGTATAAACAAGCAGCACAATATTATCGGGGCCACAATTGCCTATCAGGTTTTCCATTTCCACTTCGCTTGGTTCAAGATGATTGTAAACATGGCCACTCTCATCCATAAAATTTCCTTCAAAAGCGAGCCCTCTTCCTGCAGGAATTTGCAGACGTCCCGATGCCTGTTGCTCCTGCCGCCATCGATAGGTATCGAAACCTTGATTCGCCCGCGAAACCATGGCGCGTCGTAAATTTTCGGCACCTTGAACTCCCCTGATACTGTCTGCCAGCTGATTTTCATCCACCAAATCTCCGAGGCCATCGCTAAAGAGCGCGAGGCTATCTCCGGGGCGAAGCACAAGGGGAATTCTCGGATCGGAAGGGCTCTCTCCCGGTAAAGTGAGCGAGGCTTCGTAAAGAATTTGATTGCCCTCTAATGAAAATAAACGAGTGAAGATGCTTCGATTCCAACTTTCTACAATGATAGGTGAGTTTTTGTTTCCGAGGCCTGATAAAACACGCGAGTTTCCTGAATCTGCATTCATCTCGAGAGTATTACGAGGGGCTACATATCCTGGAATATTTTCCGTCGTAGCTCGATTAAGCCCGGCCTGGCTATCAGGAATATGGGGCTCTATCACTTGATAAGAATTATTCCCTTGAACCCTTAAGAGCCAAAGGCGCGCATCGCCTGCAAGAGCCGCTTCTACCCTTCCATCGGGGTGAATCCTCACCGCACTGGCTACCGTGGCGCCTCCATCTGCTGCGCTTCTTACTGCCCCATGGGCTCTTATAAAGGCCTCTCCAAGGTTCACTTCTTCATTCGCGAGCGTTTCCAAAACGCTTTCAATGGCTCGCGCACTGGCCACATCGCCATTGCCATGCCCGCCCATTCCATCGGCCACCATCAAAAGGGGCCGGCCTTGGGAATCGGTTCCTATGCCAAAGGCATCTTCGTTGATGGGATGAGGATATCGCCTAGGTTCTTGTAAATGGTGCTTATCGATTCCTTCGGAGGTGTGCGCCGAGGCTTCTCCAAAACCATCGAAACAAACATTGGCTTCAGCTCGTCGAGGCCCAGCCTCGCTGTTGCTGCCGGTTCCCAAAATAGGGGCTTCAAATCGATTCAAGGGTGTGAAATGGGGTGGCACAGGAGAGATTAAATTTGAAATATCCGAGCTTGTAGGAGCACTTACATTTGTGCCTGGCACCCTAAAGCTAAAGTGGAGGCGAATCGGATCGCCCTCGGCGCTCGTCAATTCTAAAACACTGTTTGGATTTAGCACGGCTTCTCCTTGTAGCCGAAGCGGCTGTCCATCCACGCTAAAAGCAATATTATTTTCTGATTGATTGAGAAGGCGAAAGCCCTGGCTAGTTTGGTTGAGGATGAATCTCAAGCCCGTGGGAAGACGTCCCTCAAGAATTCTTCCAAGATCTGCGGGGAGTATCACCCGAGAATCATTCACATGCATGGCATCCATAGAAGCTTGGATTTCGCCTGTAGGAAGCTGAAGTGAAAAAGTGGGCCGTATTCCTTCAAAGAGTTGAAGGCCTCTGAGCGCCGTTTGCAAATCAAGTGGAAGGCCATTTAAAAGCCCTTGCTCGCCCCGCACATAAGCGCTCATAGGAATTTGCGCGCCGGCAATGGGGGCTCTAAATCGATTCACATAATTTCTGCTTCGATTCCAAGCGTTCCTGCCACGGTTCAGCCAGGGTATGGTTCTTTCTGCGGCGGTGGGGGGGCTCAGCTCATAAATAGGCCTTGGAGAAGTTTCGCGCGTCTGGGTGCCGGGAATCATAATTTCCGCAAGAATATGCCCTCTTCGTGTTTGAGGAATGTTCTCGGTATTTGCGAAATAAATATCATAACCCTCTTGATTGCCGCTGCTGCTGCGAACACGGCCGAGGAGTAAGCCCTGCTCCATTCTCTGATGAAGATCGAGGAGGCGTTTATATTCGCTTCCGGCGGCCGTGTTTTCAAGGTCTTGCCGACCGAGTTCCTGAAGCCTTCGAAGCATTTGCTCGCGCGTGAGAGCTTCGTTGGCGCCTAAGTGGGATCTAACAATATAAATTCTCGTTTCATGGGGGTTTCGAAGCTCTTGTTGCCCGTGGATGATATCGGCGATTTCTTGGGCAATCGGAGGAATGGGAACGGTTTCGCCGTGAAGAGATAAAATATTCCTCAAATTTTGCGAGTCTTGGGGGCGGCCCTGTCTTTCAAAATTCTGTATTTCAGTTTGCATTCTTTGACGGGTGCTTTCAGAGATAAACACGCGCTGCCTGCTGAAGCCAATCTCCAAGGGAATGAGAGCATTATTTCCCGGCGCCCTTTCTGATCGCAAGACGCCATTATCGAGATAATAAGTGAGAGGCAGGGGATCTCTCGAGCCTCTTCTCACCATTTGGGCGGCGGCCTGATTTCCAAGCTCATCTAAGGAAGCCTGAAGAGTTTGATCGAGGCCATAAGCCCTATTTCTTCGCCGAAGTTCTATGCCAGCGCGTGGGGTGAAATGGGCTTGCCAATGTTGCAGCACTTCAGAATCGGAGAGTCGGCTGTGCTCAAAGTGCAGAGCGAGGCGGGCCCAAAGTAAATCGCGGTAAGAGCTTTCTTCAGCACGCGGATAATTTGTTTGGGCCATGAGGCGATTCACCATGAAATCAATTTCGGTGGCGCGAGCTCTGCCTATGCTTTGCCGCAGGCTTCGGCGATGGAGGGCGCCATTCATGACTTCGAAGGCGAGCATATCGAGTGCAGTGACTGCGAGCGCTTCCGGGCTTTCAAAATCAGATCGATTCGGAAGTGCGCGATGCCCGCCCAAGGCCCTGCTTTCAGCATTGCCTAAATACATTCCCATCGTGGCGGTGAGCCAACGCAGCGCCCCTTCGCCTAAATTTCTGCCCACGCTTGCTTCCAGGGCAAGGGGAGCATTTTCTGTTAAAGCGCTGTTGAAGGCACGATTTCTCGGGAGAATTCTTAGGCCCAGCCCCAACAAAGAAGAAGCTCCCAAGCCTAAAGCCAAGGTGAGGGTAGAAGAGGCCACATCGTGTACAAAATGGGTATCATAACCGGAGCGGGCATCCCTCGCGAACTGAAGGCCTGAAGCGAGAGCCCCCGTTTCAAGGCCCGTTTCCAAGGCCACCATGCTGTGCCCCATGATTCCTAATTGCCCATTTTGGGAAACACTCGTGAGCCCTTCGATCCAGGCATTTCCTCCGCTTCTTAAGCGTTGAAAAGAAGAGCTCCTACTCATGCTTTCCATTCCGGGGATGAGCATCGCCAAATCGGGAACGTAGAGGGGAGCAAAAAATACCATGCCCGCGCCAAAGCCCTTCCAAAAATTTCTTCGGTGATCCAAAGACTCTAAAGGGGAAGGGGGATGTTCGAGAATGTGGTAGCCGGCATAAAGAGCCCCGAAAAGACCCGAGCCCACTCCCGCCGCGAGCATGCGGAGGGGAAGAGGTCGGCTCGCAATGGAAAAAAATCTCATGCCACGGATGCTGCGATACCAGGAGCCCGCATACCAAGGGGAGGTGGCGGCCATCGAGAGAACGAAGTACCGCAACATATCTTCATAGAGGTTAATATCCCTTCCCTCGGAGAGAGCCCTTTGCTCGTTGCTCAAAGCAATGCTGGCGGCGACGCTTCCCGAGACGAAGACAGCCGTATTGGCTGGATTTTCCACGGCAAGTCGCACCCCTCGAGCCAGAAGGGGGGTCCAAAAATAAAAGCGCGATCGGCTTGCCAGTTGCAAGGCCCGGGCTTGCAGGTATTCCGAGATTCCCACTCTTGCACCCCTCGCCACTACTTCGGCAGAAGTGATGGCATTCGTGGCGGCGCGGCTGCGCTGAATCATCACTCCCGTGAAGGCCGCGTTTTCAAGCGTGGCAAAGGCTTCGAGGGCCGTGAGGCTGCGAAAAGCGAGGCTTCTCGTGTGATCCATCGCCGTTTGGGCGATGCTGCGCGTGGCGTCTGAAAGCCCTTCTCCCGTAATGCTTTGCAGGGGCTGTGAAATACTGCCTTCTCCTCTGCCGGCAATCATCTGGCGAATGACCCTGAAACTTTCAGGATGCTCTTCGTTATCTCCGATGAAATGTTCCCAGAAATTATGTTCGTGGGCGTCTATCGTATGGAGAACTTGATTGGCCCAGTGGGATACAGATTGGTTTGAATTTTCTTCGTTCGAAAGAGCTGAGGCATCTAAATCGAGCATTTCTTCAATGAGGTGATGATCGTCATCAAATAAACCCTCATCATGGAGCAGGCGATCGATATGAGGCAGGTCTAGATCCCGAGCGTTGCTGATCAAGGCCTCGAGGTTTGAGTAAGTGCGGTTATAATCTCCGAAAAAATCTGATCCGTTAAAATTCCCTCCTTCGCGCAAGGCTAAAAGCAGTTGGCGAAGTTCAGTTTTCACTTCTTCCAAAACATTGCGTTCGCTTTGGCTATAATTGGCACTCACCAAGCTGCTGAGCCAGGGAGGAATTTCTGCACGCGAAGGATGCTGCACAAAATTTTCCACCACCGCTCCCAAGAGCCCGCGCGTTTCCGGATCTCGAAGCTGCCCGATTTGAGCGAGAGCTTCGGCGCTGGGTGCTTGCCGCTCATGAAGGTTGCGAAGAAGGCCGATTAAGCCTTGCACAAACTGGTGAGCATTTTCTCCATGGCTATTGAAATGGGAGAGAAGCCGGGGGGTGGGATCTTCTCTCCGAAGCAAACAAAATAAAAGCTCCCGCTTGAAAGCGGCAAGTTCGGCATTGTTTTCCGATTCTGGGTTTCTCGATTCAAAATAGCGGAGAATCGAGCGGCGATCGGGGTCGTTTTCGGGCATGTGTTCTAAGTTTTGAAGTAAGCCTTCCAAAAGAGAGGGCAGCAGGCGGTGAAGCAGGCGGGAGCCTTCGAGGAGTTGAACAATATTTTGTGGATTAATCGCAGGAGGCACTTCGAGGGCATGCGTTATGTTTTGTACCCGGTAAGTTCCAATCGTGGGGGTGCTCAGCGCAGGAGAGCGAAATAAATTAATATCGGCGATGATCTCATTTACTTGATTGCGCAAGGCAAGATTTGAGCCTTGAGGATGGCGAAAGGCTTCGATCGCTGCATCGATCGAAAGATGCGCCGAGCCAAGGCTGTTATACAAAACATCGTCCCAACGCAAAGTTCTCAACTGGTTCATGGTTTGACGGATGTTTTGGTTGGGATTTTCGGCCATTAAAGCTTCCATCACTTGATGGAAGCGGGAATAACGCTCGCGGCTAAGCGCTTCATTCTCTCGATGCGAAAAATCTACTTCCTGCATCAGGGTGGTGGCCATAATGAGCGTATGGCTGTGGATAATGCTTTGGGCAATTTGGGCTTCACTGGGAATAGGCAGCCCTTGAGCTTGCTCGGGCACGCTTTGTTCCACTAGGGGAGCAAAACTTTTTTCAAGGGCGCTCGCCTGTGGGTTGTGTTGAATCGCTTGTGCTTGGCTTAAAGCGAGGTTCAACTCTTGCTGAATGTGGCGAAAATGGGGCAGTGTTTGCATTCTTTCGTCGAAGGCGGCTTGAAAGATGCCCGCTTGGCCTTCGGCAAAGTGCCTCAAGTAAGACAGGGCGTGGTTTGCAGGAATGAGCCTCACCATTAATTCGTAGCCATGTTGAAGCTCAAGTTTCAGCTCGCGAATGGCCGCGCGAAGAGCTTCGCTCGGGGGAGTTTGCGAAGTGCGCAAGGCATCGAGCAGATGAATGCAGTAGTTGAGGGCAAATGAATTGATTCTCTCGCATTTTTGCGCGGGGGAAAGAGGGCCATTACTTTCTATATCTCTCAAAAAAGTTTCAATTTCATGATTAAACGCCGTGAGCCTGCCAGCTAAATTTTCAGAATTTGCGTGGCTGCTAAAGGCCTCGCTCGTTTGGAGCCAAGTGAGGAGTACAGCCATTTTGTGCGAAGTGAGGCCTTCTTCTGTATTGTTTTGGCTTTGATGATATTCGTTTAAGAATTGATTCCATAAATTTCGATTGTTGTTAAAATTACGCTCGGCACGATTTTGCATTTGGGCGGAGGCTTGCGGCTGAAGATGATAAGAATCGGGCCTCGCTGCCTGAATGAGCCTCGCTGCCACGTTTGCCTGAATTTGCTCATCGCCCGCCTGCGGAGAATTAAAATGGGCCTCGCGCGGCAAATTATTAATCAAGCGTATAAAATCGGGGGGCGGCATCTTATCTCCTCCCTCCTTGTAAGCTACGAGAACGTAGCGCTCGTTCTATGGCTGTTCGAGCCTGATCTGAGATTACGGGTGAGAATTCGGAAGTGAAAGTTCCGTTTTTCCCTCTCCGAATTCTTGCGATTAAACCTTGATCGTTTTCATAAGGAATGCTTTTCGCTTCATAGCCTACGTGGGGAGGAAGGTTATAATAGATGAAAATCTCTTCTGCTCCTCTTTCTATGAGAGGTTTTAAGTCGTTGATGAAATGTGTTACTAAAACCGCGGTGGCTGCATTTAAAGGTCGAGTGGCCACCCCTACCGAATGCGCGGGAGGATTCGTCGTGCGGGCAGATTCATTCAAAAGTTCTGGCGACGGGGGGCTCACCACAGTGCTGCGTTCGCTGGGAGGAGCCACAAATCTTAAGCGAATGTTTTGTCCCTCTTCTAAAATGAAACGCAGCTCCTCCCCTTCGTTGAATATTTGGTGATATTGCCCGTTAATGGGGCTGTGTAAGCTGCTTTGAGGATCTTCCACACGCAAACCTTGGGGGACATCGTAGAGATTCACTCGATAAACCCCTTCGGGCAAACGGCGAATGATCATATCAGCTAAAGGATGGTTTTCTGGAAGCTCTTGAATGAGGTCCCGTAATATTGCGCGTCCTTCAGCCATCTGAATTTCGTGAGGGCCGGCGGGGCTTGGGTTTATGAGCGTGGGAGAAAGTATTTCCACGGTAGTACTCTCGAGGGGATCGGGAGGGGCTAATACTTGTACGCGGAAAATGATGTCATTTAAGGAGTAGTTTTGGTCATTTCCTGAAATGGATCTTTCACCTGAGTTGAAGCTTGGCCCTTGCATTTCGAGCGTGTAATTTCCCCTTCGATGTCGAAGGGCGATCCAGTGCCCTTCGGGAATGAGATCCGGAATATTTCTATGGTTTAAACTGATTGTTTGGCCTTCGGGCAAATCTTCTAGAACGGCGATTCTTCCTTGGGGGAGGGAGATGCGGATGGCAAAGCGCGCTAAAGCAGGGTCGTTGCGCTCGTAAATCGGTAAGGGCTCTCTAGAAGGAGTAGAAGGAGGAGGCGGAACCGGCCTGCTCCGAGTGAGGAGTATTGAAGGTTCTTGCACGGCAGTTACGAAATTTTCGATTCCAAGATCTGTTTGCGATTCATCTCGAAGGTATCTAAGAAATTCAGAGAGCTCGCCGGGATTGCTTCGTGTACCCAAATGAGGAACCATCAAGCCTCGTAGTAAATAAGGGCGTAAAATATCGCGCGCCCTTGAAAGAACGGTGCCATCAATAGAAGCATTGCGATTTTGAGCAGGGATATCCGTCAGAATGTTTTCTTCGATCCAGCGAGTAAGGGCCCTTTCACGGTAAGGGCCCAGTTGATAACGAGGGCCTACATTTAAAAGAATATTTTCAAAACTCACCATGCCGAGCATCGTGAGAGAAGTTTCTATGCCTTCATCCCAACTCAAAAGAGGAACCTGTTGATGCGCCGGCAAACGATAATTGTGCAAGCCCCGCACGAGGGCTTGGGTGGCCATAAAGCTGCCACTGGCGCTCAGAGTGGGAAAGAGGCTTCTTCCGAGGCCCGCCCTGAAGCCACGTAGGGTTGCCCTGCCTATTCGTTCCCAGCGCCCCGCGTCCATTGCTTCCCCTAATAACCGAGCATTTCCAAGGCTCGTCATGCGACGAACGGGCGCTGCCAAAGCGGCTCCCAGGCCCAAGGCCGTGCTGTTGATGAGAATTCCGAGGCCTAAATTCCTAAAAAAATGGCCTTCATTGCCGTGAGTGCGGTCGATGTGAGCTTGATAAGTAGAGGCAAATAAAGAAATTAAACTTCCCGCAAGGGTTCCTACGCCTATATGGCCCCAAGCGGTGAGTTCTCCCCCTCGAACCCAGCGCCACACGTTTCCACTTTCGCCGGCGCCTCGAATGAAAGCGCTGGCGAGCATTCGATTGAGAAGGGCCGTGCCCGCGATGAAGGCAAAATTTTCAAGGCTCGCAAAGCGCTCTAAGCCTTGCATGGCCTCGAAGCCAAAGCTTTGGGTATCCGCCAAATGCCGGGCGGCCGAACGCGTTTGGTTAGAATCGGGTCTCAGCCCTGTTAATTCGAAAAGGGCCCTTTCAAAACCTGTAGGCTGCGCGGCACTGCTGCCAGGGCTTGCAAAGAAATTTAAAATGGCGCGGTAAGAACCCAAGTGCACTTCGTTACTGCGAAGATGTAAAACTTGTTGAATGTTTCGGTGCAAGTGCCCGTGAAGAATTTGAATCACACGCCTTTCCCAATCGCTCACCGTGGCAGAAACATCGCTGGGGTCTGGGGCATTTTGTTCTGCTTCTTGAATGAGTTCGCGCAACACTTGGCTATTTTGAATGAGGGCTCGCAGGTGCCAGCTCTCCGGCGTATTCAAGCGCCCTAAAAAAGGGCTGTTAAATTTTTCGTTCGGATCTTGTTGTAAGTTATTTTGAATTTGGGGAAGAAGCTGGTTGTAGCGCCTTTCGGCCACGGATTCGCTATCGCCGTTTTCCATATCGATTTCTTGGGCAATCATGCACACGAAAGAAGCGCTTTGCAGGGTGATGAAGCCTTGGCTTAAACGAGCCTCCGGGTTGGGGGGCAGGGTGGCAAGATCGCGTTCCACCAGGGTTCGAATCGTTGAAGCTTGATAGCGCGGGTGGGGATCATTTGCAGAAACTAGCCTTTGCGCTTGGGTTAAGTGATTTCGAATCTCGCGAAGCCAATCAAGCTGCACTCCTGAGCTGGCCGTGGCGGTCGGTGGATTTAAAATCAGTGCGCGGGCTTGGGCAAAGTCCCGAAGATGTTCTAGCCGAGGCCTAGCGCTTAAATTTTGCGCCACCTGGGCGTAAAACGTGCGCATGTTTTGCGAAATTATTTGGCTGTTTCGTTCGATCTCTTCGGAAGAAAGGTTTGAGTTTTGTGTTTCCCGGAGCATGTAGCTTGCCAAAACACTTAAGCGCGTGATGCCACGGGCGAGTTTCAGGGGGTTTTGTTCGCGGTTCATCAAGGCAGAGTAATTTTGGGAAAGAAGATGATAGCGTTCGAGGCATTGGGTTTGTTCGCTTGTGCTTGAGCTGCGAGAAAATGCGATAAACTGCAGGGCCAGGGCCGTTTGATAGGCGTTGTGGTTATCGGCTTGCTCCCCCTGATCGAACCAGTGAAAGGCCGCTTCGGCAGCACTTCTCGCATCGCTATTTTGCAGGCTATGCGCGAGTGAGGCGAAGTTGCTGCCTAAACCCGCAATGTAGGCATCAGTCGGGCGCAACTCAGGGGCGCTGGGCCTCAGAGGCTGCGGCGCAGAAGGGCGACCCAACGTTTCTGCCGAGGCTGTTTCAGGGTTTGTGCCTAATAATAGATCTCTCCAATGTATCACCATTTTCTCTCCTAAAAGATCGAGAAATTCTAGGTTGCGTCTGGCGTGTCATCATCATCCCGAGGAGGAGGAGCTACAATCCGGGCCGGGCTTCTTGCAGGGGCTGGTAGACTCCTTGCCGGTGCATTCGGTGACAGAGGCCTTGTTCGAGTGCTTCGATGGGGAAATGCTGGAGGATTGGGAAGCAGCACCCGGCACATGGCATCGAGAGGGCGAAGGCTGCGAAGGAGCTCTTGGCCTGCTTGCGCCGCTCTTGCCCACGCGCGATAATTTTCATTCAAGGTTTCAGGCCTGTGAGTTTGAATGAAGGCCGAAAGCGCGTTGGCTACATAATTAAAGAAACGGGAATATTGGTTTTTTAAATCCTCTAGAGTCACTCCCGTAAAACGCCCATGCCCGAGTTGGTGGCGAATCACTTGAAGCGTTTGCGAAAAAGAGCGGGCTGCCCTTGAGGGGCTTGCGCTTTGATCGTTAAAACTGCCCGAAGCCCCCAAAATATTAAAATGAATTTGGCCCAAGGCATCTGCGCGCCGCATCGAGAGGCGAACGGCGTTTACCGTGCTATTTAGGTCGTCTTGAACTTGAGCCCATTCTGTGCCCGATAAACGGGAGTTTCTTCCCAGGCGAATAATGGTTTGTAAAGATTGCTGCAGCCCTTCGGCCCTTACTAAAAGATCGGTGATTTGAATGGGACGGTTTTGGTTTTCAGTGACGAAGCTACTCAAATGGCTGTAGCCCAGTTGCAAGGCCTCTCTCAAAGCCCTTTCATGACGAGGGAGTCGATCGCGGAAAACACTCATCATATTTGCAAGACCGCTGCCCGCAATTTCTGAGCGATTATTACTCGTGTAAACATAGCGAAGCCCCCTTCGCAGGCTTTCCATATTTTCGGGGGAAGGAATCTCGCGATTCGTGAGGGCTTGATTCAAGGTTTCGAGAGTGAGGTTGAGCTCTCGGCGTTGCGCGGCATTTAGGCCATTTGTACTTGAAAGGGCATCGAGGCTGCGATTGAGAACATCGAGCATTTCGTTATTTTGGTTGATGCCGGTATGGAGGAGGCGAAGATCATCCGCAAGGGTGTGGCTATTGGTTCGTAGATTTTCTATGGCTTCGCGAATTCCAGATTGTTGGGCATTTTGAAGCCTCTGCGTGGCTTGTTCGACGGCAGTATTCACAGGGGCAGCCATTTCCCTTGCCTGGACGGGAGAATTTTCGGGGGGAGGATTATTTCTGGGGGAAATCGGAGCCTGTTGCTGCAAAGGACCGGCAGGCCTGTTTTCTTGCAAGGAAGGCAGGGCATGGCTTGCACTTCCAAAGCGCCATAAAGCTCCGCCGCCCATGAGTAGTAAATCGTTTCCCGCAAAACCCGAAGGGTTTTGCGCGATGGGAAGCCGGGCGGGAGCAGTGGTGACGTTGCCATTAAACTCATGAAGATAAGCCGCGTTGAAATAAATTCCGAAGTGGGAGAGAAGATCAATATTCAAACGCAGTTCTCCTCCTAAATACCAACTGAATCCATTTTGAGTCACCCTTTCGGCAATTCTTCCTTGAGCTTCGGGCAGCTCCCTCAATAGGCCGAGCCCTCCCACGGCGGAAGCTTCTAAAGAAAGGCTTTCAGAAAGACGGGTTTGCCGACCCACCTGAAGAGTGAGTAAAGATCGATGCGTGAGATCGCTTTGAACATGAATACCCATTTGAAAATGAGGGCTAGGCTGCCAGCTCAAACGGGCTTGAGCTTGCGGATTTTGGCCGGGAAGGAGCGAAATTCCTGCGGATACCTCGAAGGGACGGTAGAGAAGGGAAGGCAGATTGTTTGAAATTCCATTCGGGGGCGTCATCGCGTATCTCCTCAATGCCACTGGCAATTGATTCAAACGCGTGCCCCGCGTTCTTTTTAATTTATCGGACCTTTTTTCAAAAGGTTGCGTCTTGCAAAGTGCTTTTATTGCTCCATTTCTTCGAGGGCGCTCAAGCGGCTCACCAGCTCCACCCAAGCGATTTCACTGATCGTATCGGGGCTCATGAGATTTGGGGGCAATGAGAAGGCGGTAGCGATTTGCCAATCGACGCTTTGGGGGGCCCGAAAACTCTGATGAAGGGCAAGGGTGGTTCCGGTGATAATGGCCGCAGTGAAGGCATGGTTTACTCCACGTCCCGCCAAAGCAAGGCCTAAGGCTGCCCGCTGAAAGAGACTTCTTTGAATAACAACTTCAGAAGCAGCAGCGCTGCTGGCTCGAGCTCCTAGCCATTGCCCCATTCTTCCCAAAGCTCCCGAACGCGCTCCGAGAAACGCGGCCATTCGTGTGCTGGCGGCCCGAAATAATAAGGCGCCGCCCACTCGAAGGGCCGTGAAGGCGCCCCGCGTTGCAAGGAGGTCGATCCCAAAACTCGTCGCTTCATCCCAAAGGTTGTTAAAATTGATTTGCTCGTCGCTTAAATGAAAAATCCTGCCCTCGCCGCTACTTTCACGAATCTGGGCAAGTGCTTGATTGCGAATGGCGGGAGGCAATGATCCGTCTTGCGAGAGAATTCCTAAAAGAGTTCGCGCGGCCAGTAAATTTTGGTCAGTCCAAGGTAAACTCACAAATTCGTTCACCCGATTCCAAATTCCCTCGCTAAAAAGCGTGTTGTCCGTGCCTTCCCTGAATTTTCTGGCAAGCTGCAACGCCGCTTCAGCCCTTGATTCACGGCTGGGGCCGTAGAGCACTTGGGCCCAATCTTGAATGTGGAGATCTTGTTCTAAAATTCTTACTTCGTTGGTTTGGCGGGCTTCTCTCATTCGCCCCAGAATTTGGGAGACATTTTCCAAAGGGTAAGTGCGCGCCTGTTGTTCGTAGGCTCGCAAAGCCCCGTTTCTTGATTCTTGGCGCCGCTGGTTGGTTATTTGCATCTCTCCTCGCCAGGTTTGGTATTGAGGAGCGCGATGATTCCACCCGGCGGAAATGGCTTCGGGGATATAAACGCCCTCGGCGCTATTCAGCGCGTAAGCAAGCCAGTGAATGCGACTGGGGAGGTGGTCTTCGGGGTGCCGGGCTTCTGCTTCTTGGCGTCCTTGCGCGGTGAGCCTAAGGCAAGAAAGAAGAGGCGTGAGAGAATCGTATTCGGGCCCGGCCTGCGCATAAGAATGGAGCAGTTCTTCTTGGCTAATCGTGCCATTGTGATCGGCATCTACTTGTTGCAAACGGATTAAGTTTGCTTGAAGAAGAGGTGCCTCAATTTCTGCGGGATTTTGAGTGGCATGAGAGCCCAGGGTGATTTGGCGAGAGACAAGAATTTGATCGGCACGGTTCGAGAATTGAGAGGCGTCATGCATGAACTGAGAAAAAAGATCGCGCCTTTGCTCAGCACTCGCCACTCGATGTTGATTTGTTTCCACATAGCGGCTGAGTTCGGCCTCAGTGATTTCTCCATTGCGATCGCCATCGGCATCGGTAAGAACTTCGAGCATCTGCGAGCGATGGCGTATGTCTTCGAAAAGATCGGGATTATTCTCAGTGATTCGGTAAAGAGTTCTTAAAAAAGGGATGTCGATAGGCATGAGGGGCCACTCCATTGAGATATGCCCCTGCTTTTTTTATCGGCATGAAAGGGCACAGGTTGCGCTGCAAAAATTAAAAACCCTCTGCCTTTAGGCAGAGGGTTTTTACAATTCATGACTTCTTTTATTTATTCTTAAAACGCCACAATCCAAGGGCTAACATTTGAAGGAAAAAAGCGGCGACGAAACCAAGGGAAGTAGGGCTTGAAGCCGAAGAAACAAAACTACAGCCTCCACTCGAGGGGGAGTCGGAGTTTGCAAGGGTGGGCGTCGTATTGGCCGGTGGAGTCACGGGGTCCGTACGAGGGGTGGCAGTGGGAGTTGTTGCAGTGGGAGTGCTGGTATCGGTGGGGCTTGCATCCGAATGAGGAGTGCTAGGAGAAGGAGGAGGCGCGGACGGGGTTCTTTCTTCAGGAGTGGGAGGGGTAGTGATGCTGGGAACGTTGCAGGCATGCCTCTCAATACATTCTCGCGCGGAGTCTCGGGGAGAAGTATTGCAATAAGAATGATAGGCGAGGCCCGACCAAGCACAAAATTCTACGAGAGAATCATTGGGGTGATCACAGTTTGCTACGTAAAATTGAATGGATTTAATGGCGCTTCCATCTAAATCGCAAGTGGCCGTAGGAATTGTAGTAGGGCTGGTGGGTATTTCTGTAATCGGTGCATTCATCACTCTCACGGGATCGACGTAGCTGGGCATAGAAACTTCGGGAGTTTCAGTGGGCCTTGCTTGTAGAATGGAAAGGTGAATCAGATTAAAACTGAGGATGAGGGTGGCAAGAAATAACTTTTTCATAACACTCCTTAAATTTGGAGTGCCCCCAACAGGAGAAGTATCGATGCGCTCGATGAAGAAAGTTGCGCAAGGCCCTAAAAAAAATCCGGATTCTTGCTTTTTTAAGAATCCGGAAGTGAGGAGATGCGGATATTTGTTAAGCTTTATTTAAGGAGAAATATCCGGAGTTCCATTTTCAATCACGATTCTTTTTAACTTTTCTAACATCTGCACGGTCGTGAGATTTCTCGCATTGTAGCCATATTTCAAGGCAGCCTCCGAGAAGCTGCTTCCGTTACTTCCCTGGTAAACAGAAGGATGAATGCCATCGCCATCCATACCATAATGATACGTAGCTCCAATATTTTGCAGCGCCTGCCAGAAATCGATCACGGCCACTTGGTAAGTAGCCCCTACTTCTTTGATGGCTTGGTTGTAACTCGCCACCCGCGTGTTGAATGTTACATCATCTAAGCGAGGAGGAATGGTGCTCAAAATAGGAACGCTGCCCAAAGCAATACTTTCACTCGTTAAGCGGGAAAGATTTGCCTTGAATTGATCGACATTATTCAAGCGCGCCAAATCGTTGGTGCCGTACATGAAAATGGAAAAGCCAGCGTTGATGCGCTTGATCTCGCAACGGAAGTTCGATTCACCGCAAGAACCCAAAGCCAGGGCATCTTGAGTGGTCCAGCCGGCACTTGCCGAAACGCTGGCTTCCGTGAAAGAGTTTACAATGCCACACCACGAAGCGGTTTGGCCCCCGCTGGGATGGGTGAGTTTAAAATAGTTCAGCGTGGAAAGTAAGTTGGCATAATTGCCGAGCTCTAAATAAGAATCGGGCAGGCATCCTAGATCGACTAAGAAGGATCCCGACTCCGTGATGCTATCGCCGATTTTGGCAAAGACGCTTCTGTCGCGTCCGCCGCCATTTAAAATACTTTGCAATCTTTGCTGCAGGGCTGCATCAATCGAGGGCAGAACGCCTGTGGAGCTGGGAGGTGGTGGTGGTGGCGGCGGTGGAGGAGGTGGTGGTGGCGGCGGTGTCCCTCCGATAGAATTAGAAGCGATGCGGTTGTTGTTTTCATTGCTTTCTTGAATCAGATTTGTGGCATCGATGATGCCCAAAACCATTTTTCCTGCCGCAGATTGGCCTCGAGCGAGCGTTTTAACAAAAGCAATGTTTTTAGTTTGATTGGCCTGGAAAGTTCCGCTGGATTTATCAACAAGTAAGGTATCGCTCGAATCAAATAAATTATTGGCAGATAAATAATATCTCACTCGAAATGCCGTGCCCAGCGCGGAGCTTCCCTGATAACGCACGGCCAAAGTGCCGCTGACGGTGCAGTAAAGAGAGCTTCCCGATCCGGTGCAGCTTTGTCTGGCTTGAATCACCCAGCTTGCAGAAAGATCAACACTTAAAATTTCACAGGCATCGCCGATGCCATTCGCGTTGGAGTCTCTTTGATCTGGGTTTGAAACACGGGGGCAATTGTCGCTTGAATTGGCAATAGCATCTCCATCGAGATCTGCATCACAGGCATCTCCCACATGATCTCCATCCAAATCTGCTTGGCCAGGGTTTGAAACGAAAGGACAATTGTCGGAGGCATCGGGAACGCCATCGTTGTCGTCATCGCTATCGCAAGCATCGCCGATGCGGTCGCCATCGTTATCGGCCTGAGTGGGGTTTGCGATACTCAAGCAATTGTCGTTGGCATCGAGGATTCCATCGTGGTCTGCATCTCCACTAAAAGTGCTGCGCTCGGAATCAGAATTGTTGGCGGCATTCGTATCCGATGTGCTGCTGCTTACCGAGGCGCTCAAAGTGATATCTCCATTGCTTGCATTCGTGGCGATCACCGCAATATCGGCAGAACCCGGCGCAAAATTTCCGAATGAACAGCTAAAGCCAGAAGAAAGAGAGGCACAAGTGGCTTGGCTGCTACTCGCGGAAAGAAGGCTTCCCGCAGAGAGGCTTCCAGAAAGAGTTACCGAAGATGCTGTTTGAGGCCCCGCATTGCTTAAATGGACGGTGTAGGTAACATTTTGGCCGAGAGTGACGGGATCGGGAGAATCGCTCACACTGACGCTGAGATCTGCTGAAGGGCCCGAAGAAACAGAAGATCCTCCGTAAGCCCCTACGACGAGGCTGTCTTGTCTCAAATGAGCATCGCGATCTTCTAAAACATCATTGAGGAGATTTCCCGCGGGCACTAAAGGAGGAGAGGGTAAATCTCCCCCCAAGAAGTCAGGAATGGCAAAAGCGATGTTTCCGAAAACATTGCCTCCTGGCAACGGATGAAAATCTCCTCCCGACGGGTTGACGAGTTGAGGTTGAAGCGTATTGATTTCGTTGTCGGCCCGTAGTTGAGCTTCATTGCAAGTCGGATTACTCGGCGTGCAGGCCGAGCCACCTTCTATTCCCAAAGACATGCTGCTGGGCCCATTCCAAAAAATATTTCCTCTGATTTGCAGGTTGCTGTCGGTGTAAACCGTGCGGGGCGTGTTTCCCACGGCCAGATTGCTGCGCGGATCGTAAATCGCAAAGTGCGACCACTGGCTCTGAAAGCCCGGAGGGTTGTAGAGAAGGTTGTTGTAGAGGTAAACATTCCGATTGCCAATGTAGAGTTCGCTTCCTGTGCTGATGGGCCCCCATCCCCCCAAACTGGAATAGCTTTGGCAACCCGAAATATTTCCATCGCAACCCCTTGCGCCAAAAACTACTTCAACCGTGTGGCTTCGGCTGCCCACACGATAAAGAGTATTATGGGCCATTAAAATGTTGTAGCCACCGTTAACCCCCATGCCTGCGCCCCAAGTATCGTGAATCACATTATTGATAAACTTGATATCGTAAGCCTCGTAATGCAGCCAGGGAGGAACCATAAATTCAAAGCCGGTTCCCTGGCCGGCGGTGAAGCCTCCGGTTCCGCAATTGTAAATTTCATTGCCTTCGATGGTGAAAGAGGCGGAACCCCCTTTCAAATACATGCACCAGTCGTCTCCATCGTGAATTTTATTGCGAAGGATGTGCCCGTATTGAACCGCAACAAAATCGATCGGATTTTCATTGGCATTGGAAATTTCGCTGTCTTCAATATAAAAATATTGGGATTGATTCACTTTAAGCGTTTCATGGGCTTGGCGGTTTCCTCCGCTCATTTTCATATTTCGAATTAAAAAATGGTCACATTTCTCACAATGGAAAGCATCGCCTGCATTGGAGATCGTGAAATCCATCAGATAAACATAGCGGGTGTTGTAAAATTGAAGGTTTCCTGCATGGGTGAAGGTGTTCGGGCCGTTCAAAGCTCGAATGACGATGGGCGCTTGGAAAGTACCGTATTTATTATCGAGGTAATTGTCTCCCGTTTGGGTTCCCGGCATCAGATTGATGCGATAAGCCCTCGTGCTGGTTTGAGAGGGAATGAGATTCCAGGCCGCCCTCAAAGTTCTGAGTGCGCTGCTTGAGCTTAAGCCGTTGTTGCTATCGCTTCCCGAGGCAGGATTCACATAAAGTTCGGTGGGAGAGAAGAGCCCGGTATCATAAGAACTGGAGGCTTGTGCGGGCAAATGAAACAAGACAATAAAAAGAATGAAGATAGACCCACGAATAAAAAAACGTAAACTTATCATAACCCCCCCTTGAAAATTTTACCTAAGCTTAGCTTAAGCTTAGGGCAGCAAACTATGTGCCCGCTAGGATTGTTGCCATTCTTCGAAGAATGACCAGAATCGTAGGGCTATTTTTTCGAATGAATGAAAGAATTTTGGCAGCGTGAGTCAAGAAAATGGCGGAAGAAAATTTTAACTTGGTTTTTTTGAGGATCAACTTGGCAGTATTCGTAGAAAGGTTTATAGAGTTGAAGTCATAAAGTCTAGAAGAAAATGATTATGAAAAAAAATATCCTGTTTTATTTTTTGTTTTCGATGATGTTTGTTCGTTTTTTGACGCCTCTGCGGGCCGCCGATGAAGAGCTTCATTATGCGGGCGTTTCTTATGTGTGCACCGGGGTGGGAGAGAGTAAGGAAGATCCCCGCTGGAAAATTTATCCCCTCAAACTCATGTTCACGGGCAGCCGTAGAGCCTATGTTTCTGAAGTGAAAATAGAAATCAAAGAAGCGAGTGGAAAAATAGTTTTAAAAACCGATTGCGATGGGCCTTGGTTGCTCGTGAAATTAAAAGCAGGCAAATATTCGGTATGGGCGAGTGCCGAAGGGGGTAGCTCTCAAACCATCACCGTCAGAGTGCCCGAAACAGGGCAAAATGAGCTGGCGATACGCTTTTCGGGCATTCCAGAATAATTTTTTAAAAGAGCTTAAAAACATTTTGACTTTCATTTTGCATTTCTTATATACAATCAAAAGTTTTGCGAACCTTATGTGAAAGATGACCTTGAAAACACGAAAAAAAATAGACTTCTTAAGCTTTAAGCCCTGTGAAGACGGGGCTTTTTTTTGTGCGCAAAAAATAAAATGAAAACGCTTCTTTCAAGCCGAGAGCTTAAAAAAACCATTCAGAAAATGTCGGAAGAGATTTCTCACTTTATTTCCACACTTTCGAAAAAATCCGCCCTCCCTCGCGGGGAGGGTGAAGATATTATTCTGGTGGGGATTCAAACGAGGGGAGTGATTTTGGCAAAAAGAGTTCATGAAATTCTCGGTAGGGGCACGCTGCAACGCAGCCCTACCCTGGGAAGCCTCGATATTAACTTGTACCGCGACGATTTTTCTTCCATGAAAAAAATCCCCATCGTGCAGAAAACAGAAATTCCCGGAGATGTAGAAGGCAAGGGGATTATTTTATTCGATGAAGTGCTTTATACAGGGCGCACGATCCGTGCGGCGCTCGATGCTTTAATGGATCTTGGGCGGCCACGTTTTATTAAGCTAGCCGTCTTGGTTGATCGCGGGGGGCGCGAGCTTCCCATCCAGCCTGATTATTTGGGGATTCGGCACCAAATTAATCCCCAGCAAGAAATTGAGGTGCGTTTTGAAGAAATTGATGGTGAAGAAGAAGTGAGAGTGCACGGGACACCCTCTCCTTCGTAAGGAGAGGGTAATAAGGAAAAATGTCACTAAAACACAAACATCTTTTAAGTACAAAAGATCTCCAAGTTTCCGAGGTAGAAGAAATTTTAGAGAATGCCCGTTCTTTTAAGGAAGTTTCCCAGCGGGATATTAAAAAAGTTCCCACTCTTCGCGGTAAAACCTTGATCAATCTTTTTTTAGAAGATTCCACGCGCACCCGCACTTCTTTTGAAATCGCAGGCAAGCGTTTATCGGCCGATGTGATCAATATTTCCAAGGGAGGCTCTTCGGTTTCTAAAGGGGAAACCGTGCTCGATACTGCCAAAACTCTCGAGGCGATGAACCCCCATGTGTTGGTGGTGCGCGCCCGACAAAGCGGTTTTCCAGAAAAACTTTCCCACCATTTAAATTGCAAGGTGATTAATGCGGGCGATGGTGCCCATGAACACCCCACTCAAGCCCTTTTAGATTTGTTTACTCTTCTCGAGAAAAGAAGTTCCGTGAAGGGCATGAAAGTGGCCATCGTGGGGGATATTGCCCATTCGCGCGTGGCCCGCTCGAACCTCTATTTGCTGAAAAAAATGGGGGCCGAAGTAAGGCTGGTGGGGCCCGCCTCTCTCATGCCCGCACAAGTGGAGAAATATGGGGTCAAAGTTTTTCACAATATGATCGAAGGCATTCAAGAAGCCGATGCGATTATGATGCTTCGAATTCAACAAGAAAGGTTAGGAGAAATTCCCTCTTTTCCTTCTACTCGGGAATATGCGCGCTTTTACGGGCTCGATCGCTCTAAGCTTAGCTCCTGCAAAAAAGATGTTTTAATTTTGCATCCGGGCCCCGTGAACCGGGGGATTGAGATTTCGCCAGAGGTGGCTGATGGCAAACACTCGCTCATTTTAGACCAAGTGGCAAACGGTGTGGCGGTGCGAATGTCCATTTTATATTTGTTGGGGGAGTTATGATTTTGATCAAAAACGGACATCTCATCGATCCTGCTTCTGGCAAAGAGGGGAGTTTCGATCTTCTCATTGAAAAAGGCCGGATTGCCCGAGTGGGAAAAAAGCTCTCTGCCCCCAAGACCGCTGAAGTGGTAGATGCACGGGGTGCAATCGTGGCGCCCGGATTTGTAGATATGCATGTGCATTTGAGAGAACCCGGCCAAGAATATAAAGAAACGATCGCGTCGGGAACTAAGGCCGCAGCGGCGGGAGGGTTTACGTCGATCTGTTGCATGGCCAATACAAAGCCTGTGAATGATAATGCCTCTGTGACTCAATCAATTTTGGAGAGTGTTCGGCGTAGCGCTTGCGTAAATGTTTTTCCGATTGGAGCGGTGACCAAAAATCTGGAGGGAAGAGAGATGGCGGAGATCGCCGAGCTGAAAGAAGCGGGTTGCGTGGCGCTTTCAGATGATGGTCATACCGTGAAGAATGCGGGGCTTTATCGCAAAGCCATGGAGTATGCAAAAAGTTTTGGCCTTCCGGTGATTTCCCATGCCCTTTGCTCAGATCTCATGGGGAAGGGTGTGATGAATGAAGGCTTTGTTTCCACCGAGTTGGGTCTTGCGGGCATTCCTCATGAAGCAGAAGACATCATTATTTCTCGCGACATTGCCTTGGCGGCTCTCACGGATTGTGAAGTGCACATTGCCCATGTGAGCACGGCTCGAGGAGTTGAGCTTTTAAGAGAGGCCAAGAAAAAGAAATGGCCTGTGACCGTAGAGGTCACTCCCCATCATTTTAGCCTTACAGATCAGGCTTGCCGAAGCTATGATCCCAACACGAAAATGGCGCCTCCGCTCCGAACCCCAGCCGATATCAAGGCGATTGAGAAAGCTTTGAGCGATGGAAGCATCGATGCGATTGCCACCGATCATGCCCCTCATGCTGTTTCCGATAAGGAAGTAGATTTTGAAGAAGCGCCCTTTGGGATTATTGGCTTAGAAACTGCCCTCGCTTTAAGCTTAAGATTAGTGCATCGGGGGATTTTAGATTTGAAAAGATTACTTGAACTGATGAGCTACAGCCCTGCGAAAATTATGAAGCTCGATCGTGGCTCTTTGCAAGAAGGGGCCTTTGCCGATGTGGTGATTTTTGATCCTCAACTCCAATGGACTTATGAAGTGAGCAAAAGTTTTTCTAAAAGCAGGAATTCTCCCTTCGATGGAGAAAAATTAGAGGGAGGGGTGTTGAAAACATTTGTGGCGGGGAAGTTGGTGTATCAGAGGTGAAGTTTGTTTAGGTTTGTATGAAAAAAAAAAAATCAGTCAAAACTGAAAAGAAAAAAGCCCTTTTGATTTTGAAAGATGGAACTTCCTTCGAAGGAACTTCTTTTGGCTATGAAGGCGAAGAAGATTCGCTGATTGCGAGCGGGGAAGTTGTTTTTAACACCTCGATGAGCGGCTACCAGGAAATCCTCACCGATCCTTCCTATAAATGGCAAATGGTCTGCATGACCTATCCTGAAATTGGAAACTATGGGGTTAATTTTGAAGATGTGGAATCGCCTAAACCCCAAGTGGCTGGCTTTATCGTCAAAAGCTATCATTCCAGGCCTTCCAATTTTCGTTCTCAAAAAACCTTGTCCGATTATTTGAAGGAAAATAAAATTCCCGCGATCGAAGGGATTGATACCCGTGCTTTGGTAAAACACTTGAGAGACAAGGGAGCCAAGCCAGGGATTTTGGCGATTGGAAAGCTAGATCCAAAACTGGCTTTCAAAGAAGCCAAAAGACTTCCCACGATGGATGGAATGGATTTGGTGAAGGAGGTTACCTGCAATGTTTCCTACAAGTGGCATGAAGGAGTTTGGCAACTCGGCACAGGATATTCAAAATCTCCCCAAGCCCCCTTTGTCAAAGGGGGGCGAGGAGGGGGCTTGCGCATCGTGGCCTACGATTTCGGAATTAAAAAGAACATTCTTCGAAATTTGGTGAGCTCTGGTTTTCAGGTGAATGTGGTGCCTGCTTCTATGCCCGCAAAAGATGTCCTCGAAAAACGGCCCGACGGTGTTTTTCTTTCGAATGGCCCGGGAGATCCGGCCGCAGTGACTTACGCCATCGAGAATGTCGCCCAACTGTTGGGGAAAGTACCCGTGTTTGGAATTTGCTTAGGCCATCAGATTATGGGCTTGGCCTTGGGCGCTAAAACTTACAAATTAAAGTTTGGCCATCGCGGAGGCAATCAGCCGGTGATGGATTTATCTACTCAGAAGGTGGAGATTACTTCCCAAAACCATGGATTCGCGGTGGAGGAGTCGAGCCTCAAAAATTTCGCCGAACTCACACACATTAATTTAAATGATAAAACGGTGGAAGGCTTAGAAAATAAAAAGCAGCGGTATTTTTCGGTGCAGTATCATCCCGAGGCTTCTCCAGGCCCCCATGATTCTCTTTATTTGTTCGAGCGCTTTAAGAAGATGATTACGGAATAAGCCCCTTAGCCCCCCTTGTGAGGGGGGAATTTTTTCCCTCCCCTGATAAGGGGAGGAGGGCTTTGAAATTTATGCCCAAAAGAACTGATATTAAAAAAATTCTCATCATCGGCAGCGGGCCCATCGTGATCGGGCAAGCTTGCGAGTTTGATTATTCAGGAACGCAAGCGGTGAAGGCCCTGAAGGAAGAGGGCTATGAAATAGTACTGGTGAATTCAAACCCGGCAACCATCATGACCGATCCTGAATTTGCCCACCGCACCTATATTGAACCCATTCAAGCCGAAACAGTGGCACGAATTATTGAAAGAGAGCGACCCCAAGCCCTGCTTCCTACTTTAGGCGGACAAACGGCGCTTAACACAGCCGTTGCCCTGGGGAAGATGGGCATCTTCGATCAATATCAAGTGGAGCTCATCGGTGCAAAGCTTCCTGCCATTCATAAAGCGGAGGATCGAAAAGAATTTAAGGAAGCGATGGAAAAAATCGGCATTGGGGTGGCTCGCTCCGGACTCGTCCATTCGATGGAAGAAGCGATGGAAGTGGTGAAGCGAATTGGTTTTCCTTTAATTTTGAGGCCAGCCTTTACCTTGGGGGGTACCGGAGGCGGCATTGCCACAAACTTAGAGGAATATAAAAACCTGGTCCGCTGGGGGCTTGATCAATCTCCCAATCGGCAAATTCTCATTGAGGAATCTCTCATCGGCTGGAAAGAATTCGAACTCGAGGTGATGCGCGATAAAAAAGATAATGTAGTCATTATCTGCTCCATTGAAAATTTCGATCCCATGGGGGTTCACACGGGCGATTCGATTACCATCGCCCCGGCCCAAACTTTAAGTGATAAAGAATATCAGCTCATGCGCGATGCGGCCATTTCCATTATCCGGGAAATAGGTGTGGAGACCGGCGGATCCAACATCCAGTTTGCAATACACCCCAAAGACGGCCGCATGATTGTCATTGAAATGAATCCGCGCGTTTCTCGAAGCTCTGCCTTGGCTTCTAAAGCCACGGGTTTTCCCATTGCCAAAATTGCCACCAAACTAGCGATTGGTTACACTTTAGATGAAATCCAAAACGATATCACACGTTACACGCCGGCCTGTTTTGAACCCACGCTGGATTATGTGGTGACTAAAATTCCTCGCTTCGCCTTTGAGAAATTTAAAGGCGCCGACGATCGGCTCACCACCCAAATGAAATCGGTGGGGGAAGTGATGGCGATGGGCCGTAACTTTAAAGAATCTCTCCAAAAAGCCATGCGTTCTTTAGAGATCGATAAATATGGCTTTGATCCCGTGAAAGTGAAAAATACGAAAGAATTAGAAGAGCGCTTGAAAATTCCTAAGGCGGATCGTCTTTGGGTGATAGGCCAGGCCTTTCGTCAAGGCATGAGTCTTGAAAAAATTCATGAGTTCACCCATATAGATCCCTGGTTTTTGGGTCATATTGAAGAGATGATTGAAGAAGAAACGAAGATAAAAAAAATCCGTAGAGGAGTGGGCGCCCTCTCCCTGCAAAAATGGAAATCGATGGGCTTTTCGGATCGGCGCATTGCCCAGCTCAGTGGAAAAAAAGAAGAGCAAGTTCGGGCTCTCCGTAAAAAGCTAAAAATAAAGCCTGTCTATAAAAGGGTAGATACCTGTGCAGCTGAATTTGAGGCTTTTACTCCCTACCTTTATAGTAGTTACGATGCCGAAGACGATTCTAAGCCTAGCAAGCAAAAGAAGGTGGTGATTTTGGGCGGAGGGCCCAACCGAATTGGGCAAGGTATCGAATTTGATTATTGTTGTGTGCATGCCTCCTTTGCCTTGAGAGAAGCGGGTTTCGAAACCCTCATGGTGAATTGCAATCCGGAAACTGTTTCCACCGACTACGATACTTCCGATCGGCTTTATTTTGAGCCCCTGACTATTGAAGATGTGCTCGCCATTTTAGAGAACGAAAAACCTTATGGCGTGATTGTGCAGTATGGGGGTCAAACTCCCTTAAAACTCGCCCATGCGATTCAAAAAGCGGGCTTTAAAATCTTGGGCACCTCTCCCAATAGCATTGATTGCGCCGAAGATCGAAAACGCTTTCAGAAAATGCTCCAGAAATTAAAATTGAGGCAACCTAGCAATGCGACGGTTTATTCAGCGAGCCAAGCGCTCAAAGCTGCCAAGAAAATTGGCTATCCCGTGGTGGTGCGCCCTTCTTATGTCTTGGGGGGACGCGCCATGGAGATTGTTTATGACGATGCAAGCTTAAAGCGCTATATGGCCGAAGCGGTGCAAGTTTCAGGAGAGCACCCCATTTTAGTCGATAAGTTTTTAGAATCGGCCATCGAGATTGATGTAGATTGTGTGAGCGATGGTAAAACGGTGATTATTGGGGGAGTGATGGAGCATATTGAAGAAGCAGGCATCCATTCGGGAGATTCGGCTTGCTGCCTGCCCCCTCATTCTTTATCGGGCGCCTTATTAGGTGAGATTAAACGCCAAACCGTTCAGATGGCCCGAGAACTTAAAGTGGTGGGGCTCATGAACGTTCAGTTTGCAGTCAAGGGAATGGAGATTTACGTATTGGAAGTAAACCCTCGCGCTTCTCGCACCATTCCCTTTGTTTCAAAGGCCATTGCGAAACCCCTGGCCAAAATAGGGGCTTTAGCCATGGTGGGGAAAAGCTTAAAATCTCAAGGGTTCACTCAAGAAATCATTCCTTCTTATCTTTCAGTGAAAGAAGTGGTGCTTCCTTTCTCGAAATTTCCAGGAGTAGATATTCTTTTGGGCCCTGAGATGAAAAGTACTGGAGAAGTAATGGGCATTGCGCACGAGTTTGGTTCGGCCTTTGCGAAAGCGCAGATTGCTTCTTCCACTTTTTTGCCTTTAAAAGGGGAAGTGTTTGTTTCGGTAAACGATCCCGATAAGCTCGCCATTTTAGATGCGGCGCGGCGCCTTTCACAAATGGGCTTTCATTTAGTGGCCACGAGCGGGACAGCGGAATTTTTGAGGAAAATGGGGCTGAAGGTTCGCCATATTAACAAAGTGAAAGAAGGCTCTCCTCATATTGTAGATGATCTCAAGGCGGGAAAGATTGCGATGGTGATTAACACCCCCCTGGGGCGCACTTCTACCATTGATAGTTATTCGATTCGCCGAAATGCTCTCGAATATAGTGTTCCTTATTTTACGACAACCGCTGCGGCGAATGCAGTGAGTTCGGCCATTGGTTCCTTAAAAGAAAAAGCCCTCGAGCTTTATACCCTTCAAGAATACCATGCCGAAAAAAATGAGGAAAAATCTTGAAGATTCTTAAGAAATCCATAAGATGAGTGAAATTCTTAATCAATGGGTCACGGGTCAGCCTCCCTTCTTAAGAATTCAAAAGATTCGCCGTAGGGAATATTTTCATAGGATGCCTTCATTTGGGAATTTTGCTTAAAAAATATTTGTGGGTTGCCAATTTAGTGGCCGTTGCGATTTGCTCTTATTTTTTGGCGAAGATTGTTTCTACCTTCATTGCCGATAAGCTCATTGTAGAAAGAAATTTTGCCCTTTTGCCGGCCAGTGGCACTGAGCTGCTTAGCAAAAATCTGCCTAGTTTTGATCAGTACAAGGTCATCCTCGATAGGAATATTTTCGATTCCAAGGAAGTGGCGGCTCCCCTCAATACCCAAGAAGTGGTGGCTGAAACCCCTAATTTAGAAGGGCCTGCCACCAAAACAGTTTTACCCATTAAATTGCTATCCACTTTTTCGGTAGGCAGTGGAACCGACCAGCGTTCTACAGCCACCATTCAAACTACCACAGGTTCGCCAGAAGTTTATACCCTCAACGATGAAAAGCAATTTGCTCCCGGAGTGAAAATTACTAAAATTCTGCCGAGTCGGATTGAATTTATTAATGGCCCTCGCCTGGAATATGCCGAAATCGAAAATTTTTCTGGAAGCGGGGTTACAAGCGTGCCCCTTTCGAAGCTCGACGCCTCTTCTCCTAAAACCGCTGCGAGCGGAGGGGTGGCTAAACAAGGAGAGAATAAATTTGTAGTCGATCAAGCCGAAATTGATAATGCGCTCGCCAATCCCGATCGATTGTTTACCGAAGTGCAGGCGGTTCCGAACTTTGTGGGAGGCAAGCCGGCCGGCATTAAGCTTCTTGCCATGACCCCCACCAGCGTTTTTGCCAAGTTGGGTTTACAAAGGGGAGATATCCTCGACAAAATCAATGGAACCGATCTCGATATTGCCAGTGGAATGAACCTTTTTAATCAACTAAAGGGGCAAAAAAGAATCACCATCGACCTCACGCGTGGGGGGAAAAAACAAACGCTGGACTACGAGATAAGATAAATGATAATTATTTTTTTAGTTCGGGGATTTGTCACTCGATTTAGCTCGACATGTTTTTAGTTTTTTGGGAGGGGTAGGAAATCTACTCACCTTATTTTTCTAACTTCAATTGTTAAAGTTGTTAAAGTTTGTTTATTTTTTCAAACAGGAGAAATAAATCCATGAAGAAGATATTTTCTTCGAGCGTCGTTCTCTTCGTTCTCATCTTATGCTCTACCCTTCAAGCCCAAGCCCCCCTGCCTCCCACGGCTCCACTTTCCAAACCCAGTGTCGGGGAAAGCCAGGGTGCTCCTTCGGCTCTGCCTAAGCCCGGGGCTCCTAAATACGAAGATCTTAGCAAAACCACGACGCCGCCTGTGGCTCCTCCTAAAACAATAAGTCCTTCTGGCACCGGCGGAACTACCACTCCCGCCCTTTCGGTGAGCGAAGATGGCCTTTATTTAAATGCGGTGGATACAGAAATTCGGGAAATCATCAAGCAGATTTCAAAAGCGACGGGTAAAAATTTTCTTATTGATGACAAAGTGCGCGGAAAAGTGACCATTCTTTCCGAAAAAAAAATGACCACCGAAGAAGCTTATCAGGCTTTTCTCTCGGCTCTTGAAGTGCTTGGTTTTACAGTGGTGAATGGCCCGGGAGATTTAATTAAAATCATTCCTCTCAAAGATGCCTTAAGTAATCCCCTTCCTATTTATAGAGATGATAGCCCTTTTACCGATAGTTTTATTACTCGTTTAATCCCTTTGAAGAATGTGAGTGCGCTCGATATCGCCTCTGCGGTGAAGCCTCTTATTTCCAAAGAGGGAAATCTCTTTGCTTACCCCGCCACCAACACCTTAATTGTGACGGATTCTGGAACCAACATCGATCGTCTGCTTAAAATTATCAAAGAAATGGATACTCAAGGGCCCGAACAGCAAATCGATATGGTGCTCGTGAAAAATGCTTCCGCCAAAGATGTGGCCGACAAAATTCAAAAACTTTATGTGGAGCAACAGGGAAACATGCCCAAACGCCCTGGTAAACCGGGAGAGTTGGAAGATATCCCTTTTATTTCCAAAGTGCTTCCCGATGAGAGAACCAACTCCGTGATTGTGCTGGGGGCAAAGCGGGCCATTCCAAAAATTCGGGAGCTCATTGGCCGCTTGGATAAACCTCTCGAGGGCGCCCAAGGAAAAGTGCATGTGCATTATTTGAAACATGCGGAAGCCAAAAAGATGTCGGAAGTATTGTCTGCTTTAACAGGAGGGGCAAGCCCTGCGAAGCCAGGGGCTGCTCCAGGAGCGCCCGGAGTAGTTCCCGGAAAGCCAGGTGGAATGCCTGTGGTGGCTGAATTTGAAAGCGGTGTGAAAATTACGGCCGATGAATCGACCAATTCTCTCATTATCACTTCCACTCAGAAAGATTATGAAACTTTAGTTTCTGAAGTGATTAACAAACTCGATATTCCGCGCCGCCAGGTTTATGTGGAAGTGGTGATTATGGAGCTCAGTGTCGATAAAGATCGTAACATCGGTATTGGGGGCCAAGGGGGCGGAACCTTTAACATCGGAGGCCATCCGATCACAGGTTTTGGTTCGCTTCTTGGAGGCACCACCTCTGGCCTCGCTTCGGCGCTGAATGGAGCGGGTGCTATCGGGGCGGTGAGCCAACAAACCCTCACCTTCACTCAAACGAATCAGAATGGAACGACTAGTAATATTACCGTGCCGGGCTTTGGTTATATTCTCACGGCACTTGAGAGTGACAGCAACGTCAATGTTCTTTCTACTCCGAACTTGCTTACTTTAGATAACGAAGAAGCCGAAATTATTGTGGGCCGTGAGCAACCTTTTCCTACGGGAAGCACGGTCACCAGCGGTGGAAATACAACCTTCAACGTGACCCGTCAAAACGTGGGTATCATTCTGAAGTTAACGCCTCAGGTGAATGAAGGGGACATGGTAAAAATGAAGGTGAAACAGGAAGTGACGGCGGTGGTTCCGGCCTCCGATGCTATCTTAACCACTATTGGACCTTCCACCACCAAACGTTCTGTGGAAACGGTAGTAGTCGCCAAAGATCAGCAAACGGTGGTGATCGGCGGGCTCATCGATGACAAGCTCACTTGGAGCGAACAAAAAATTCCTTTCTTGGGAGATATTCCTATTCTTGGAAATTTATTCAAAACGAAGAAGACCACTAAGAGCAAAACCAACATTTTGGTTTTCTTAAGGCCCTACATCATTCGCGATGCCACCGACTTCCTCAAAATTCTCCAAAAGAAAGTCGAAGAACGTAATATGTTTATCGAGCAAAACTATGGGAAAGGCCAACACAAGATGATTCGCGAAGGAATTCGTTCTCACGCGGCCGAATTACTTGAATTTAAAAAGGATATTCAGCTGCAACAGTTCGATTATGAAAAAACGAATGCTTTTGCTCCTAAAAATACAAAATAGTAGTTGGTGTGAAGTGCTAAAGTTTAAAAACCCTTTTCGTTTAAGCGAAAAGGGTTTTTTTTAAAACGGATGTTTGCTCTTCCTCTTTAAAAAGATATAATCAGTCGATTCATGGGTATAATTAGTCACAAAGAGGTGCGCGATGGATGATCGAAGCCTTGGCAATATTTTACTCGAAAATACCTCCTTAACGGAGGCCCAGCTAGAAGAAGGCTTGATGGTGCAAAAAGAGAAAAGCATCAAGCTCGGGGAGGCCCTTGTTCAACTTCGCTTTTTAAAAACAGAAGATATCTTAAAAGCGATTAGCATTCAGCTGGGGATTCCTTATTTGAGCAGCTTAAGAACCGAAGATATCCCTCTCGATTTGGTCCGAAAAGTTCCTATTAATTTTGCCAAGAAAAATGAGCTCTTACCTTTGAAAAAAGAGGGAGATGAACTTCAGGTGGCTATTGCGGATCCTATCAACATTAATGCCTTAGATGATTTGCGCATCCTCATGGGATTTTCCATTCGCCCCATCATCGCGAGCTCCGCCCAAATTTTGGAAACCATCAATGATTTGTATAACCGCAATACCGAAAGCGATCGCGCGGTGATGGAAGATCTTTCCGAGGAAAACTTAGATACACTGGCCCAAGAGCTTCAAGAACCTCAAGATTTGCTCGATGCCTCCGATGAAGCGCCGATTATTAAATTAGTGAATAGCTTGTTATTCCGCGCCGTAAAATCGAAAGCCTCGGATATTCATGTGGAGCCTTTCGAGAAAGATTTGGTGGTGCGTTTTAGAATCGATGGGGTGCTTTATGATATTATGCATCCTCCCAAGAAAGTTCAGAATTCAGTGATCAGCCGCATTAAGATTATGGCGAATTTGAATATCGCAGAAAAACGTATTCCTCAAGATGGTCGTATTCGAATTAAGATTGCCGGTAAAGACATCGATATCCGCGTCTCTACTTTGCCCACCAGTTTTGGCGAATCGGTGGTGATGCGTTTGCTCGATAAGAGCAAGGTGGTCCTTTCTTTAGATACCATGGGGATTGCCGGAAAGAATTTGGTGACGGTGACCGAATTGATTAATAAAAGTCACGGCATCATTTTAGTAACGGGCCCCACAGGATCTGGTAAAACGACCACCCTTTATGGAATGCTTTCTCAAATTAACTCTACGGACCTGAAAATCATTACCGTCGAAGATCCAGTGGAATATCAGCTTTCGGGGATTAACCAAATTCAGGTAAACCCAAAAATTGATCTTACTTTTGCCTCGGCGCTTCGTTCGATTTTGCGCCAAGACCCCGATGTGGTGATGGTTGGTGAAATTCGAGATAAAGAAACCGCCGAAATTGCCATTCAAGCTTCCCTCACCGGCCACTTGGTGATTTCTACCTTGCATACGAACGATTCAGCTTCTTCCATTGCCCGATTGATTGATATGGGAGTGGAACCTTTCCTCGTTGCCTCTTCGGTGATTGGAATCATCGCTCAGCGCTTAGTGAGAACGGTCTGCAAAGAGTGCGCTGTAAGATACAAGCCCACCGAAGAAGAACTTAGACAAATAGGTTTGAAGCCCGAAGAAGTGGGCGATAAAAAACTCTTGAAAGCCAAGGGTTGCCCGGCCTGCTTAGAAACGGGTTATTCCGGACGAACTGGATTGCACGAAATTTTACTTGCAGATGATGAAATAAGATCAATGATTATGAAGAATGTGGAAGCCGGAAAAGTAAAACGCAAGGCCATGGAGAAAGGGATGCTCACCTTGCGAGAAGAAGGTGCGCATAAAATTCTGAATGGGGAAACCACGGTGGAAGAAGTGCTGCGCGTTACCCAAGAAGACCAAGCGAGAGAATAATGTTCCCCCTCGCCCCCGCTCTCTCCCTCGAGGGGAGAGGGTGTCCGTTAGGACGGGTGAGGGTGAAACTTTTTTATGCCTGTTTTTTCTTACAAAGGGATCGATGCTGTTGGAAAGAAAACAGCAGGGATTGTAGATGCCGAAAACGTGAAGGCAGCGCGGGTGAAGTTGCGCCGCATGAATGTTTTCCCGACCGATGTGGTAGAAGGGGGAAGCACCGGCGGAAGTGTGGCGGGCTCTCAAAAGCTGGGCAAGCTTTTTCAGCGGGTAAAGGTGCAAGATATCTCCAACATGACCCGCCAGCTTTCTACCCTCATGAGCGCTAATATTCCGCTCGTAGATTCTTTGTCGGCCTTGGTCGATCAAGTAGAAAACCCCAAATTACGCAATGTGCTTTCCCAAGTTCGGGAAAGAGTTCGAGAGGGCGCTCGTCTTGCCGATGCCTTGCGTGCCCACCCTGAGGTTTTCAACGATCTCTATATTAATATGATTGCTGCCGGGGAGGCCTCGGGGTCTCTCGATGTGGTTTTGAAGCGCCTGGCCGAATTCACGGAAGGGCAGGCAAAGCTTCGAAGCAAAATTGTGGGTGCACTTACCTATCCCATCGTGATGGCTTTCGTGGGGCTTGCCTTGATGGGCTTTTTGCTCGTGAGTGTGGTGCCAAAAATCACTAAAATTTTTGAAGACTCGAAGGCTACTTTGCCCCTGCCCACGCAAATTTTAGTTTCGACCAGCCATTTTTTGTCGAGCTATTGGTATTTGGTGATTTTATGCATTCCCTTCCTTGTTTTTGCCTTAAAAAAGTTTAAGAATTCCAAAAAGGGAACCTTCATCATCGATCGCTTCACCCTGAAAGCTCCTATTTTTGGAGAAATGTTTCGCATGATTGCTATTTCCCGCTTTTGCCGGACTTTAGCGACCATGCTCGCATCGGGGGTTCAATTGTTAAGCGCGATGGACATTGTCAAAAATATTGTGCAAAATTCGGTGCTCACGCAGGTGATTGAAGATACGAAATTGAGCGTGAAAGAAGGGGAATCGATCGCGGAGCCTCTTCGCCGCAGTGGGCATTTTCCCCCCATTGTCACTCAAATGATTGCCATTGGTGAGAAAACGGGTGAACTGGAAATGATGTTGGAAAGGGTGGCAGACTCCTATGAGCAACAGGTCGATACGAAGGTTTCAACGCTCACCACTTTGCTCGAGCCCATTATGATCGTCGTGATGGGTGCCGTAGTTTCTTTTATTGTGTTATCTATTTTGTTTCCGATTTTAAAACTCAACCAACTTGCCAAAGGTTGACCCTAGTTTTTGTTTTATTTAATGTTAAAGAAGGAGAAAAAAATGCTCAAAAAGCTTATGAACCATGAATTTTTCCGAAAATATCTTGGAAAAAATAAGAATCAAAAAGGAATGACCCTCATCGAAATCATGGTGGTGGTAGCAATTATCGGGTCCATCGCCGCCTTGGTCACGGTGAATGTTCTTGATTATTTAGATGAATCGAAAGTGGATACAACCAAAATTGAAATTAAAAACGTGGAAGGGGCCTTAGAGCAATTTAAACGAAAGCATGGTTTCTATCCCACTTCCGAGCAAGGATTGCAGGCCTTAGTGGAAAAACCCACCACCGGGCGCGTGCCCGATAACTATCCCAAATCGGGATATTTGAAAAAGATTCCCAAAGATGCTTGGAGCAATGATTTTGTCTATTATAGCCCAGGGGTGGCGGGCCATGAATATGAGATCATCTCCCTCGGACGCGATGGCCAGGAAGGCGGAGAAGATTACGATACCGATCTAAAGAATTATGAAATTTCGAAGTGATCCATGGGCTTCGCGCACAAAAACCAAGGTGGTATGACTCTGATTGAGATCATCATCACGGTGGCCATCATTGGTTTGATTATGGGGCTTTCCGTGGGGGTCTTTCGAGATTCTTCCGATGCCGCTTTGTCTGATACGGCAGATCGCCTGATGGGAACGATCAAATACGTTTACAACGAAGCCGCCATCAAAAATCAGTATTACCGCCTGATCATCGACTTCGAAGATCAGAGCTTTTCGGTAGAAGCCTCCAGCGAACCCTTTAAAATTTCTGCGACTGCGCAAGGAACTCCAGAGGTGGAAAAGGGGGCTTCCGCAGATATAAAGGGCGTGGGTGAAGACCTGAAAGGTAACTCCCTCGAAGAGAGCCCTCCCGAAGAGCCGAAAAGCCCTCCTCCCGGTGGAAGTTTTTCTTCTACTTCTTCTTATTTGCTCAAACCCATCAAATTGCCAGAAGGCATTCGAGTGAAGGATGTTTATATTGCTCATCTCGATAAAAAGGTAGAAGGGGGGAAAACCGCTCTCTATTTTTTTCCGAATGGATGGGTGGAGAAAGCGGTGATTAATCTCAGCGATGAAAAGGGGGAGAATTTTTACTCTCTGGAAACTTTTCCTAGCACGGGAAAAGCCAAGATTCGAACGGAATATTTTGAATACAAGCCCGAGGAGGAAAAGTAATGAGTTGTTTTTCTCCAAACGGGTCCTGCCATCGACCGGTTTCTCACCGTGCTCAAAGAGCGGGTGGCTTGGCGGCAGGGGGCCCCCCGCCAGAACGCAGCGAAGCGAGTACTGCCGGGGGATGGCGACAAGACAGGTCCCGCTCTTTTGCGCACGGGTGGAAGCCCTCCGGTTCGATGCCACCCGTTTGGAGAAGGTGTTTTGTCCAAAAAGGCTTTACTCTTCTCGAAATTATGATTGCGATGGCGATTTTGTCTATTTCGCTGCTCGCTCTTTATACTTCGATGGGCAATAGCCTTCGCATTTCAGGAAGCGCCGAAGATACAGATCAAGCCACCCAGCTCGCCCGAAAAAAAATGACGGAAATTTTGATGTCGCTCGATGAAGACATCGCGCGGGGGGCTTTTCCCGAAGAGAAAGAAGAAAATGGCACTTTCGATAAACCCTTTGAGAAATATAAGTGGTCTTACGCGATCAAGAAGGTGCAGATCCCCGTTTTGCAACCTCCTAGTAACCAAGCTGCCGGAAGTGTGGGCGAGGGAAGTTCAAAAGGAGCTACACCCTCGGGTGCCACGCCAGGCCAAACCACTCCCGGCTTAGAAAACGCAGCGGCCAATATGGCTCAAATGGTGACGAAAAAGATTTCCGAATCGATTCGCGAACTCAAACTCACTGTTTCTTGGGGAGAAAATCCCGATGATGAGGAGAAAGTTGTACTCACAACCCATTTATCGAAGTTGCGATGATACAAGAGGCTTTACTCTCATTGAGGTGATGATTGCCATGGCCATCCTCGCGGTGATGGCAATGCTCATCTACACTTCTTTGTCCCAAACTATTTCGAGCAAGGATGATGTCGAGAAGAGAGATGAGCTTGGCCATTCGGCTAACCTCGTCCTCAATAAGATGACTCTCGATTTGCAAATGGCTTTTTTACTGACCGGCCCTGAATTTTTGGGGAGCGATGGAAAAATGAAAACCGCCTTTATTGGCAAGGAAGATCGGGTCGATTTTTCAAGCCTCTCTCACGTGCGATATTTTAAAGATTCTAAGGAAAGCGATTATGCAGAAGTGGGTTATTTTGTGGAAGACGACAAGGAAGATCCTGGCAATAAGCTCTTGGTAAGAAGAGAATCGAAACTCATCGATGATAAACCCACCGAGGGAGGAACTTCCGAGGCCATGGTGGAGGGAGTTAAAGAGTTTCATTTGGAATATTATGATTCCAATAAAAAGGAATGGCTGAAAAGCTGGGATTCTACTCAGGTAGATGTTTCGAATCGCCTGCCGCGAGCCGTAAAAATTGAATTGAAGGTTCAAGACCCCTCGATGGAAGAGCCTTACGAATTTTCGACGATTGTAGATTTAAAATTGCTAGAGCCGATTACTTTTTGAATGGGTTGAGAGCGATGCCGAATTTCAAAATGAAAAACTTAAACAAGAAACCGCAACGGGGCATTGCCCTTTTGATTGTCCTTTCTTCTATTATGCTTTTATCGGCGATTGTGGTGGAGTTTGCCTATCAATCGAATGTGACTTACAACATTTCCATGAATGAAGAAGAGAGGATGCGAGCCTATTATTTGGCCCTCTCTGGGATTAATTTTTCGCGCATTGTCATTAAATATAATAAGGAAGCCCAGCAGATGGTGGCACAGGCTTCTCAAAAATTGGGTAAAAATATCCAGGTAAAACCCCTCTATAAGATGATTCCCATTAACACGGCTCTCATCCGGGGCCTGATTCAAAGTATGGGAAGCGAAGAATCAGAAGCAGCTCCCCCTATGGAAGGGGGCGAGGGCGAAAAAAAACCCAGTGAAATGGAAATGGCCAAGCAAAGCTTATCGGCCATTAACTCAAAGGCGGCCGAGAGTTTTCTTAATTTCGAAGGAGATTTTCTTGCCGATATCCAGGCGCTGGATGGAAGAATTCCCCTCAACGCATTTTATTTGCTTACTCCCACGCAACCCGAATATGATCGCCTAAAATACACTTTAATGTTCTTGCTTCGCCAGAAAAATTACGAAGCTTTGCTGAAAGACAAAATAAAAGATTCCCAAGATTTGGCCAATCACATCGTCGATTATATTGATAAAAACGATTCGATGAATGATTTTGGGGGCTCCGAGAAGGGTAGTGAAGTTTCTGCCTATGCCGGAACCCAGTTAAAACCTCGCAATGCAAAACTTTTTACGGTGGAGGATCTTATCTTTGTTCCGGGCATGACAGATGATATTTTACAAGAGCTAAAAAAAGATGTGACTGTTTATAAATCCGACTATAAGATCAACGCTTGTTTGGCCTCCGATGAATTGTTGCGGGCGATGATTTTGGCCTTTAGCCAAAATCGAAGCGATTTAGAACCGCTTCGGGAAGATAGCGAAGATAGGCTTAAAAATGCCGTCGCGAAGCTTAAAGAAAAATGCCCGGATACCGCTGCGATGGGCACAGCTTTAAATGAAGTATTGGGGGTTTCGGGAGCGGCAGGGGCTTCTTCTGCGAGTCCTCCGCCCTCTCCGCCGGGCGCTTCATCTGCCAGTAACCCGAACGTGAGTTTTGCAAACATGATTACGAATGAAGAAAGTCTTTTTTCGATTGAAGCTTCTGGAAATGTAGGGAATGCCGAAGTAAAAATTACGAATGTGCTGGATTCTTTTAACACCAATCCAGATAAATGGAAGACCTTGTATTGGAGGGTTCAATAGTGCCTCAGGTGATTTTAGGCATGGATGTGGGAACGTATTCGATTAAAATTGCTCGGGCTGAGCGTGGCTTGGGCGAATTTCATCTGACTGATTTTTACGAAATTCCTCTGCCCGCCCACGACGTATTAACCCACGAACAAACCACCGAAGCCCTTCTCACCCGTTTCATGGAAGAAAACAAGATTCAATACGACACCATGGCTTCTTCGATTTCTGGCTTGCAATGCGCGTTTAGGGCCCTCGATTTTCCCTTTAATCAATCTAAAAAAATCGATTCGGCCATCGAATTTGAGCTTGAGAATTATGTGCCTTTTCCGCTCGAAGATTTGTGGGTGGATTATGTTTTGCTTGAGAAGGGGGCCAGTAGCTCTAAAGTGCTCGCGGTTTACACGCCTCAAGCGGGGCTAGTAAAATTTCTCAACATTCTCAGCCACGCCAATTGCGATCCTCGCTATGTGGGGGTAGAGTGCACCGACCTTGCTAACTTGCAGCTTTCTGGCATGCTGCCGCCGCAAGGCACTTATGCGATTTTAGATTTGGGGCATGTGAAAACGAATTTATGTGTGATGCAAGATGGCAAACTTCGCGCCGTGCGCACCATTGCCATGGGGGGCAAGCATATTACGCAGGCCATTGCGAAGGCCTTGAAGCTTGATTACGACAAAGCAGAAGCCTTAAAACTTAAGCAAAGCCAAATTTCTCCCTTTGAGCAAGGCGATGAGGTTTCCGAAGTGATTCACCGGGTGCTAGAAGATCTTCTCATTCAAGTTCGACAAAGCCTTTTTGCTTTTTATGAAAAAGGGGAGAAAAAAATCGAAGCGGTCTATTTATGTGGCGGCACTTCCAAGTTATCGGGCATTGATCAATACATTTCCACGCACTTAAGGTTGAATGTTTCTCCCTTAGATGCCCTCGATTATTCTTTTACTAAACTCGGCGATCCTGAATCCGCCCGCTCTCTGATTGCACCGGCCTTGGCGCTTATTTTCAGGGTGGTTTATCCTTCAAAATCCATCAGTTTAAATTTTCGCCGCGGAGAATTTGCCTATACAAAAGATATTCAGGCCATCTCGGGCCAATTCTCGCAGTTGGGCTATATTGCGGCCGCGCTCGTGGTTTTGGGGATTATTTATTTTACCGTGAGCTTATCGATGCTTTCGAGCCGTGGAGAAAAAATGGATAAAAGTGTGACTAAAATTTTAACCCAAGGGATTTCCAATCCCCCTAAAAAACTGCCTTCGGGGGCTCAAGGGGCTCTTTCATACGTGAGCTCAAAAATATCAGAAGCGAGCGATCGCCTCAAAAAAATGGAAGGCAGCAACACCCCTTCTGCTCTCGAAATTCTCCGATTGATTTCGGCTAATCTCCCCCAACGCCAAGAAATCAAGCTCGATGTGGATGACATGAACATCTCTTCAGATCATGTGCGCATGGAGGGCAAAACGGTTTCTTATGAAGCGGTAGATAAGATCAAGAGTGCTTTAGAAAAAGTGCCGGGTTTTAAAAATGTTCAAACAGGTAATGTGCGTAAAGGCATTCAGGATGAAATCAAATTTTCTCTTTCTTTAGACGTGGGAGCTTGAACGTGAGTAAATTCGGAAAGTCTTCGCTCAAAGAAAAACTCAATCTCGAGGAGCTCTATAACCAGTTCTTGGGGCTTGATTCCCAACAAAGAACCCTCGCTATGGTGGGGATTGGAATTGTTTTGCTTTTGCTCATCATTATTCCCATCACCTGCGCTTCTTCGAAACTCTCCGAAAAGGAAAAAAAGATTCTCAACCATTCTAAAAATATGGATGAGCTTGTCTCTAAGCTTCAGGAATACCAAAAAATTGAAAGCAAAATGAAACAGATGGAATCTCAGTGGACGGCTCGTTCTAAAATTTCTCTTTCCACCACTCTCGAATCTCTTTCGGCCCAAAGCGGCCTCGATAAAAATATTGATACGATTAAAGAGCAGCCTCCTTCTGCCGGGGATATTTTAGAGGAGCATTCTGCAGATGTAAGGCTTTCGAGGGTGGCGCTCTCTCAAATTATTGATTATCTCTATAAGGTAGAGAGTTTCCAGCAGGGAGCCCTCAAAGTGAGCAAACTCCAGCTTAAGCCGCGCTACGATAATAGGCAATTGTTCGATGTATCCTTCACGGTGAGCACTTACGCCATCAAGGAAGGAGCGAGTTCATGAAGAATTGGATGAAAGTTCTTGGTTACTTTGGAGTGGGTGTCTTCTTTTTTATGTTTTTTTTGCTCTGGACTTTCCCTTTCGATGTTTTGAAAACCCGCATCCTCAACCAAATTGAAGATTCAATGGGGGGGCAATATCGCTTAAAAGTTCAATCGATGAGTGCCGGCCTTATTTTTGGCTTCACCTTCAAGAATGTGGAAGTCATGAAGCGCGATGATGGGGTGATTCTTTTTAAATCGCCTAAGTTTCGGGTGAATCCCTCTTTTTTGGCCTTGCTGCGCAAAAGCACCCAACTTTCCTTTAGTGTGATTGCAGGAAAGGGCGATGTGAGTGGAAGCTACCTCGATTCTGCGAGCGAAAGTAACATTAACCTTAATTTCGATGAGCTCAATCTTTCTGACTTAAAATTCTTAAGCGCTCTCTATGGAATTAATCTGAAGGGCACGATCGATGGAGATTATGATCTTTCATTTAATAAGAAAGATCCGAATAAGAATTCCGGTAAAATTAATCTGAGCTTGATGAATTTTTTGCTCGATCCCTTCAAGGTGAGGATGGATCCCAATAGCCCCGAATCAGAAATGTTGGTGCCGGAAATCAAGCTTTCAGGGGCCAAAAATTCTAAGCTAGTGGCAAGCTTAAATAAGTCAGATTTAGATATTCAGGAATTGAGTTTTAATGGGGGAGATGTGGAATTAAGCCTCAAGGGAAAGGTGAATCTGGCCCCTCGTATGGATGATTATCGCATTGATTTAAAAGGAATCTTTAAAGTGAAACCCGAGCTTGTAAAGGCGGTTCCTATTATGGCCCTTTTTGAACAGCAAAAACAGGCCGATGGCAGCTATCCTATTACCCTCACGGGGCGTTTGCTCAAACCCGCTATGTCGGTGGGGGCTTTTCGCCTACCTTTTTAAAGTAAAAATCCAGCAACTTCTTTTTTGATTCACCGAGTGGATCTAAGATCTAAAAGAATGAATTGGCACACGAGAAACCGGCTTTTATATGCGTGTGTTGCCCCGTCGCTTTTCCAGCAATTCTATCTCGGAGATCTCTCAAGAGCTCTTTTCTTCCTCCCAACTCCAAATAGATAGTTTAATAGGCAGTTTTTCGGCCCAAGCCGGAGATCTTCGTTCTCTGCTTGCTATGTCAGCAGGCTCTCTGGGTTTTTCTCTGACGAGGGCTTTGGCTTCTCCTCTCTTTTCCACTCTTTTTCGTTCTGCCTCTTTTATTCGAGCCTCTTCTTGGGGGATGGGTTTGGTGGGTGAGGTAGCCACCTTTCAAGCCGTGAGTGATTCCAGCTCTTGGTGGGATTCTCGCGGGTTTTTGCAAACCATGGTGGATTTTAGTTGTTTGAAACTTATAGGACATACCTTTCGAGCGAGTAGTTTAATCGCTCGCCATGGAATATCGGCTTTAGGCATGGTGGCAGGAGAGCTCAGCACAGAAAGCATAGGTTTAAGAGAGCAAAGCCATCAAAGTTTTTCCCAAAGATTCATTCAGGCAAGTGTGATGAGCCTCGCGATGGAAGCGGGGGCAGAGCTCAGTCACTTGGCCACAGGGGGAAGCCTTCAGGCCTTGGAGAGAAACATCGAGTATTCGACTGCAAGTCATCCAGAATCCCAGAGATCCGATTCGTCAATGCTTTCTTCTGAATCTCTTGCCTGGGAAGGGCCTCAAGGATTTTTTTCCAGAATAGAAACGAGCGATGAAAATCGGCCGCTCAGAATGGGAGCAGAAGCGAGTGCAGTAGAAAAATTAAATGTGATTTACGAAACCATAGAAGCGGCAAAAGATAGGCTTGTGCTTTCACGTGCCGAAGAGCCCCATGAAATATTTTTAAATTTTCTTTCAAGGGAAATCAATTTGAGTCCGGGAGAATCTCAACTTAAGAATCTTGGAAACCGAAATATCTTGTTGCTTGCGGCAAGCAGAACAGATGTTACGCGCTGGCGGCTTCATCTGACACATATATTGGGCCATGAGGCGCAATTGAGTTCCAACGCGAGTGAAAGCTTTTGGGAAAAGAAAGGGCTCAAAATTCGAGTGGTCTTAGTAGACGAGCTCATGCATTTAGAAACTTCTCGCTTGCAACGCTATTTGTCGAGATATTCCATGCTGGTTTTAGATAAGGCATGGGGGATGGAAAGCTTCGAGAGGCTTTCGGGAAGAGAGCAATTTGCGGGCATTCTCATGGCCGGGAGATTTTTTGCCGAAACTGGCATGGCCATCCGAAATCCTAGAAGGTTTTTACTAGGGTTTTCGAGATCCCCTTTAGAAAAGGTGAGGGCAGCCATTGTTCAAAGACAAGAGATAGGAAATGTTGAAGAACGGGTTGCTGATTTTACGAATCATTATCCTATTCCGGGCAATCTCTCGGAGGGAGAAAAAGAAGTGTTGAGAAAAGTTCGTTTGGGTTTTTACCTTCATTTGGGCGGAAGGCTTAAGTTACTGAAAGGAACTCAAATCGAAACCTTCTTGCAATACCTGCACAGGGGGCAAATGCCCAGGCGGGCTCTCTACCGAGCCGGTTTTTTGAAGGTATTGGAAAAGCTTTTGCTAGGCACGATCGAAGGGGAGCCAAGAGAGTTTTTGGAGAAAAATATTGACATACTATAATATGTCAAATAACATGAACTCATGTTATCCCTTAAAACCCTTCGGGAGCATAAAAAACTCTCTCAAAGACGCTTAGCGGATTTGGCAGATGTTTCCTTTAGAACCTTACAGCTTGCGGAGTGGGGCGGTCAAAACACAACGCTTTCCACCCTTGAAAAAATTTTAAAGGGCTTAGGCTATCCCCCTCATATTTTACGAAACCAGCTAGAGAGGATATTCACATCTCCTCCTGAATCGATCTATTGTATTTCGGAAAGAATCCTTCAGGAATCAGATTCCTGGAAAATTCATCTTTTTGATTTTGTTGATCGATTTTGTGCATCTCGCGAGAAACAAGCTTATATAGCACTTCCCCCCGTGGCAGATCTTTCTCCGAAGTTCAAAGCTTTGCTGGCCTCCACGGTAGAAGCTCTTTGTTTAAAGTTTGAATTAGAGATCCCGGCATGGTGTAGAAGCATCTCTTCTCTTAGTGAGCCATGGTTCGTTTCTGGAATCGAAAATTTAAAGCCCATGGCTTTATTGGAGAGCCCGGGAGTTTTTAGAAAACGGAATCTTTTTGTGTTAGAAAATTTTCTGGAGCGTGCCTAATGTTGGATGCAAGTGAGATTCGAAAGCTTCTGAAGTCCTTGAATGAAGAGTTGAAACAAATGAAGGTGAAAGGAGAAATAGGGCTTTGCGGGGGCGCCGTTATGTGTTTGGTATTCCAGGCCAGAAAAGCCACCAAAGATATTGATGGTATTTTTGAACCTACTCAAGAAATCCGAAAGGCAAGCCAAAAAGTCGCCCAGAGGTTTGGTTTGGATGAAAATTGGCTCAACGACGCCGCCAAAGGTTTTTTTGAAGTACACCCACCTCAAGAAGAAGTGTTGGAATTTTCCCACCTGAGGATATGGGCTCCTCGAGCCGATTATATGTTGGCCATGAAATGTATTTCAGCCCGTTTTGATAGCCATGATCGGGATGATGTTGTGTTTCTCATCCGATATTTAAAGCTCAACAAGCCTCTTCAAATTTTTAAATTGATTGAAAAATATTATCCTCATCAGCGAATTCCTCCGAAGACGAAGTTTTTGGTAGAAGAGCTCTTAGAGTAACTTCTTGATATCCATTTCCCCCCCTTGATCTCTCGAACCTTTCTCTGTTAGCTCTTTTCCCATGAGTGAAAAACGAAACATCAAATCTGTTCCATTAGGAGAACTGGAGGAAATCCTCAAAAAATGGGGGGTGGAAAAATTTCGCCTGCAGCAGGTGCTCCAATGGATTTACGAGCGCGATATCGCCGATTTCGAAGAGATGAGCAATCTCTCCAAAGTGCTTCGGCAAAAGTTGGCGGAGCATTTTAAGATCGAACGCCTGCCCATTGCCTTCCAACAAAGATCAGAAGATGGCACCCGCAAATTTCTCATCAAACTTTCAGATGGAGAAACGGTGGAATCGGTGCTCATCCCCAACGACGATCGACAAACCTTGTGCATTTCTTCTCAAGTGGGTTGCGCCATGGCCTGCCGCTATTGCCTCACAGGCCTCGTGGGCTTAAAACGCCATTTAAGTCAGTTTGAAATTTTAGAGCAAGTGATGGCGGTGAAGCGAGAGCTCGCGGGCTCCATCAAAATGAGTAACATCGTGTTCATGGGCATGGGTGAGCCCTTGCATAATTTAAAGAACGTGATCGCGAGTGTAGAAATTATGGTAGATGCTCGCTGCCTTCATTTTTCGAAGCGCAAGATTACCGTTTCTACTTCGGGCTTGGTTCCTGAAATGCTCGAATTTGGAAAACATTCCGATGTGAAACTTGCCATTTCCCTTTGTGCCACCACCAACGAACTGCGCAATGTGCTGGTGCCCATTAACCGAAAGTATCCTTTAGAAGTATTGCTTGAAGCTTGCCGAAAATATCCTTTGAAGCCGCGCGGAAGAATTACGATGGAATATGTGCTGCTCGAGGGGATCAACGATCGTTTAGAAGATGCCGCCCGCTTGTTTAAAATTTTGAAAGGCGTGCCGTGCAAAGTGAATGTGATTCCTTTTAATGAATTTCCAGGATCGGAGTTTAGGCGGCCCTCTGACGAGAGCGTAAGGGCCTTTCAAAAATATCTATTAGAGAAGGGGCTTCAAACCAATATACGAACCAGTCGGGGAAGTGATATTTTGGGGGCCTGTGGTCAGCTGAAGGCCGAGATGGAAGTAAAGGCGAGGAAACCTTTAAAATTACCTTTTCAGTCATTTAATCAAAAAATGGATAAAATGGGTAACGACGTCGTATGATTTTTAAAGGTTATATGATGAAGAAGAAGATTTTAATCCTAATCGTTCAAGTTCTTTATGGGTCATGCTTCATTTGTAGTGTTTCTTCGGCTCAGCAGCTCGTCAATCCCGTGAACTATGAATTACAAGCAGAATCTAAACCCCGTATTCTGGATCCCATTGATCACTCCGTGTTCAGTGAAATTCTCAAAAAATTTGTGAATAAGAATAGTGGGCTAGTCGATTACCGCAGCTTCAGGCGCGATAAGGAATTCATGCAAAAACTCGACGCTTACGTAAACGACTTGGCAAAAATCGATGGATTTGCCTTGGAGCCTGCCCAAGAAAGAAAGGCTTATTGGCTGAACCTTTACAATGCCATTGTTTTGAATGAAATCATCCATCACTATCCCGTGAATCTGACTGCTGAAATCAACCATTTCTTCGACGGCAAGCACTATGAAATAGGCGCTTTCAAGGGAGAGAAGGTTTCGCTTTTAGATTTGGAGCAGAAAGTTTTTATAGATCGCTTTAACGACCCGCGCATGCATTTGGCCCGTGTGAATGGAGCCATCAGCGGTCCGATTTTTTCTCAAGAAGCGTTTCAATCTGTTACCGTGGATAAAAAGCTCGATGAAATCACTCTTTCTTTTTTAACAGATAGCAGCAAGAACTTTTATGATGCCCGGCGCAACATTTTCTTTGTTTCACCTCTTTTTCTTTGGTTCCAGGAGCACTTCGGAAGATGGGAGCATTCCAACCGCTTCTTCATCCAAAAACGTCTTCAGGGTTTGCCTCTGAATTTCCGCTTGGAATTCATGGGATTCGATTGGAAGCTCAACGATACGAGAAATCGATAAGAGGGGCTCGAGCAAGCCTAATAGATTTTTCCACGACTTTTGAATTCTTTTGCCTTTTCCTTCAGCCCTTCATCCAAAGCCTCTTCGGCATTTTGGATTCCTTTTTCTTCTGCATATTTTCGAACGTCTTCGGTAATTTTCATGGAACAGAAATGGGGCCCGCACATGGAGCAAAAATGGGCTTCTTTGGCGGCGGCTTGAGGAAGGGTGGCATCATGATAAGCACGAGCGGTATCGGGATCGAGAGATAAATTGAATTGATCTTCCCAGCGGAATTCAAAGCGGGCCTTCGACAAAGCGTTGTCGCGCAGTTGCGCGCCGGGATGCCCCTTGGCCAGATCCGCCGCATGGGCGGCGATTTTATAAGCGATGATACCGGCTTTCACATCTTCTCGATTCGGAAGGCCCAAATGTTCCTTGGGGGTTACATAACAAAGCATCGCGGTGCCATACCAGCCAATCATCGCCGCACCAATGGCCGAAGTAAGGTGATCGTAGCCAGGAGCGATATCGGTGGTGAGGGGCCCCAGAGTATAAAAGGGGGCTTCGTGGCAGTGCTTTAATTGCAAATCCATGTTTTCTTTAATGAGATGCATGGGCACATGGCCAGGCCCTTCAATCATGGTTTGCACCTCATGCTTCCAGGCAATTTCAGTCAGTTCACCCAGTGTTTTGAGTTCTGCGAATTGTGCTTCATCATTGGCATCGTGAATGGAGCCGGGGCGCAAGCCATCTCCGAGGGAAAATGATACATCATAGGCCTTCATGATTTCGCAAATATCTTCAAAATGCGTGTAGAGAAAATTTTCTTCGTGATGAGCCAAGCACCATTTAGCCATAATGGAGCCCCCACGCGAAACAATCCCCGTGAGGCGTTTGGCCGTGAGAGGAACAAAGGCAAGCCTCACCCCTGCGTGGATGGTAAAATAATCTACCCCTTGTTCGGCTTGCTCGATGAGAGTGCGCTTAAAAATTTCCCAGCTTAGATCTTCTGCTTTGCCATTTACTTTTTCAAGCGCTTGGTAGATGGGAACAGTGCCGATAGGAACGGGCGAATTGCGGACTATCCATTCGCGGGTTTCATGAATATTTTTACCGGTGGAAAGATCCATTAACGTATCCCCCCCCCAGCGTGTAGACCAAAGCAATTTCTCTACTTCTTCATAAATGGAAGAGCTAAGGGCGGAGTTTCCGATATTGGTGTTGATCTTCACTAAAAAATTCCGACCAATGATCATGGGTTCGAGTTCTGGATGATGAATATTGGCAGGAATAATCGCGCGGCCGCGGGCGATTTCGGCTCTTACAAATTCGGGCTCCCTGTTTTCACGAATGGCCACAAACTCCATTTCAGGGGTGATCATTCCTTTTTTTGCGTAATGCATTTGACTAAAATTTCGATCACCCCGCGCTTTTCTTTCTTCGACCCATTTTTTTCGCAAGAGGGGTAAGCCTTTTGTGAGAGCGGGTTTGAAGTTCGGTTCGGTATAGGGCCCGGAGGTGTCGTAAACCAATACAGGATTATTTTTTGTAGGGGGGCCGCCTGCCGCGCCCTTAGAATTCGAAAGAGAGATTTCCCGCATCGGCACTTGAATGTCTGGGCTCGAGCCTTGAATATAAACTTTTCGCGAATTTGGAAAAGGCTGCGTCATTTCTTGGTCGAGTTGTTGGAATTGATCTTCTAATTTGGGTAAGAGAGATTTCATATTTTTTATTTGTGTGGTGATGACAAACAGTTAATTTCCTATCACTCCCAGCATGGGACTGGAAGCAGAAGCATAAAGTTTTTTTGGAATTCTTCCTGCTTCGTAAGAAAGCCTTCCTGCTTCTACTGCTAATTTCATGGCTTGAGCCATGGCGACTGGATCTTTGGCACAAGCAATGGCAGTATTCATGAGCAAGGCCGTGCAGCCCAACTCCATGGCAATGGCGGCATCACTCGCTTGCCCCACGCCCGCATCCACAATGACCGGAACTTTTGCATTTTCTAAAATAATTTTGAGGTTAAAAGGATTGCGGATGCCTAATCCCGATCCAATGGGAGCTGCCAGAGGCATTACCGCGGCACATCCGATGTCTTCGAGTTTTCTGCAAACAATGGGGTCATCTAAACAATAAGGAAGCACGATGAAACCTTCTTTCACCAAAACTTTGGCGGCTTCGAGAGTTCCTTCATTGTCGGGGAACAAAGTTTTTTCATCGCCGATCACTTCGAGTTTGATCCAAGGAGTATGAAGCGCCTCACGGGCGAGCATCGCTGTATCGATAGCGTCTTTCGCCGTGAAGCAAGCCGCGGTATTGGGAAGGAGATTGATTCGGCTGGTATCGATATAATGAAGAATCGATTCCTCTCCTTTGGCTTTTAGATCGATTCGCCGAATGGCAAGGGTGACCATTTCAGTTCCAGACACTTCGTGGGCTTCTTTCATGATTTTGAAATTCGGATATTTTCCTGTGCCGACGATCAAACGACTCTTGAAGGTTTTTTTGGCGATTTCAAATGATGACATAATTTCCTTTCATCCGCCGCCCACCGCATGGACAATTTCAATTTGATCCCCTTCTTTTACTTGAATTTTTTCTAGTTCTGAGCGGGGAATGATATTCCGGTTGACCGCGACGGCAAAAGCTTGCTTTGGAACATTCATTTGCTGCATGAGCTCGGAAAGCTTCATTTCTTGCGTAAGCTCTTGTTTCTCTCCATTGAGGCAAATGCTAATCATACTAAGGGAGTGTTTATCACCTCTGTTTTTAGAGTGTCAATTGGCTTGGGGGTTAAAAAAAAACTTATTTTTTGTGAAGATTGCGGGGGGCTGTTCTTTGAAACTTCAGTTTGTCGAGATCCGATAAAAAAACCTTCATTTCATCGTTAGGCCTATCGGGAGGATAATTTCCAGCGCTGTATTCCTCATATTTTTTCCCATTCCAAACATAGATATGGCGATCTAAATGCCGAAGGCCAGGCCCTTCAGGGCCTGTATCAAACACGGTTACAATATCGAGGTATCCCTTTGTTTTACGAGGGGCTGTGGCAAAACCCCAGGGGGTCGTAGAAGTCACTTTTCCATCGGCCATGAGAAGCAATTTCCAACCTGGCTTTTTGGGTTTTTTATCGTACTCCATCATAAAAAAGGTACAATTTTTGGTTTCGCCGCAGGCATTTTCTGGAACCACCACCCATTCAGAGGTTCCATCATCATTGAAGTCAAAGGTATGAAGATGTTTATCGGGGATATCTTTCCCCTCATAGAGGGGCGTTTTGCCATAAGAAGAGTTAATGAGCGCGATCATTTCATCTTCGCTGATGGGCACTTCTTGGGCTTTTGATGGGCCGGATAATCCCATGAGGATCATCCCTAATAAAAGAGAAAGGCAATATTTACTCTTCATAAGTTTCCCCTGGCCGTAAAATTTTAACACGAGGATCGGGATTTTCATCGAGGATTTTTTGAAGCCATTCGAGGGGGGCTTGAGGCTCTTCGCCTGAGAAGCGGAAGGCCCCCCAATGGTAGGGAATCATCACGCGGGCCTTTAAATCTTTGAAAGCCTGAAGGGCTTCTTTCGGATTCATGTGGCGGTTTTTCATCAACCAAGCGGGTTCATAAGGGCTAATGGGAAGAAGGGCTATGTCGATTGAATGGGCTTTAGCGATTTCAGAAAAGTGATCGGAGTAAGCCGTGTCCCCGGGGAAAAAAACGCTCAATTTTCCTTTTTTGAAAATGTAGCCCGTCGTGGCGCGCCAAGTGAATCCATTCAAACGAAAGCCCCGATGTTTCACAGGGACCGTAAAAATTTGAAGGTTTCCAATAGAATATTCACTCCAGGGAGCAATTTCAGTGACGGGATGAGGCAAAAATTTAAATAGGAGTTCTCCCAAGCCTTGAGGCACAACAATAGGGGTACGAAGGGGAAAATATTTATAACTAAAAAAGTCGAGATGATCGTAATGCGCATGAGTGACAGCAATTGCCTGAAGGGGTGGCAGATTTTCGGGGGGGATGCCTACTTTTTGCAAACGTGGAATGCCTAATACTTTCTCAGAGAAATTGGGATCCGTGAGGATAGATTCCCCCTCCATTTCAATTAAAAAAGTGGCATGGCCCACAAAGGTAATTTTAAGCTTTGACATATTAAATGCAGTTGTTAGTTGTCAGTTCCCGGAGGTCAGTTATTGCATCATTATTTGTATACTGACAACTGAGAACTGATATCTGGCAACTATGCCTCTCTTTCGACCCACAATCTGTGAAATTAACACGAATGCGCTTCGACACAACTATCGCCAATTGAAAAAATCGGCTGGCCTGAGGGAAATATTGGGCATTGTGAAGGCTAACGCCTATGGTCATGGGGCTACGACGGTGGCGCGAGTGCTCGCCAGCGAAGGCATGAATGTGTTTGGCGTGGCTTCCGTGGAAGAGGGAATTGAGCTCAGGCGTTCCGGAATTCTAGGAGAAATTTTATGCTTGGGGGGCTCGCTCGGCGCTACGGCTCAAGATCTTCTTGAATATGCTCTTTCACCCGTGCTCTTCAACGAAGAGGGTGTGAAGCTTCTTACTCAACAATTAAGAGACCCGGCTAAACCCCTGGGCATCCATCTCAAAGTAGATACGGGAATGGGGCGCTTGGGGGAGCATCTCGAAAATTTGCCTTCTTTGTTGAAGCTTATTTCGGAAAGTCCGGGTTTAAGGCTCAAAAGCGTGATGACCCATCTGGCCCGGGCTGATGAAGATGCAAAAGAAGCAACGGAAGAACAAATAAAATTATTTGAGCAGGTAGAAAAAGAAATAAAAAAATCCGGTATTTCTTGCAAAATTTTCCATCTTTGTAATTCCGCTGCCTTGTTAGAGCAGACCTTCAATGTGAGCCAATGGGTGAGGCCTGGCATTGCTCTTTATGGAGCTTATCCGCACCCTCGTTTTGAAAGTAAAGTTTCTTTAAGGCCCGTCATGAGCTGGAAAAGCCAAATTGTTTCCTTGAAAGATTTTAGAACAGGTTCCCCCATTTCTTATGGGGCTACTTTTGTGACGCAGAGGCCCAGCCGCATTGCCGTGGTTGCAGTGGGTTATGCCGATGGTTATTTTAGGGCCTTTTCTAACCGGGGGATCATGCTGGTTCATGGAAGGCGAGTGCCCGTCGTGGGGCGGGTTTGCATGGATCTCACCATGATCGATGTGACGGATGTTCCTCTCGTGCACTTAGGAGATGAAGTGGTGCTATTAGGTTCTCAACATGAAGAAAGCATTCGAGCAGAAGAATTAGCGAGTTTGATTCATACCATTTCTTATGAGATTTTTTGTGCCGTTTCTGCCAGAGTGCCCCGCATTGTGGTAAGTGGAGGAGAAAATCCCTCATGAGCGACGTCTTAGAATTTTTTCAAAAAAATTTAGGCGAGTTGGGTGAGAAGCTTCTTCGTCTCTTAGAAGCATTGGGCTACTTTTTTAATTTTATTTTTCAATCTTTTGTTTGGCTTTTTCGAAAGCCATTTCGAACCCATGTTTTTTTAAAACAGATGGAATTTATCGGGGTAAAGTCCATTGGAATTGTCTTACTCGTGGGGCTTTTTTCAGGGGCGGTCTTTGCGCTTCAAACGGGCTATGCTTTTGCCCTCTTTAATGCGGAAAGTTTGGTGGGAGCCACCGTGGGAATTGCCTTATCTCGTGAATTAGCGCCCGTATTCACGGCCCTCATGGTGGTGGCACGGGCGGGTTCCGGAATGGCGGCAGAGTTGGGCACCATGGAAGTGACCGAGCAGGTTGATGCGCTTCGATCGATGGCCATTCATCCTTTGCAGTATTTGGTTTCGCCTCGTTTACTCGCCGGCATTTTAATGCTCCCCCTTTTAAACATTTTATTTTTGGTGATTGGCTTGTTAGGTGCTTATTTTGTGGGGGTGAATCTACTCAATATCCCCGAAGGGCCTTTTTTAAAGCAGCTTTATTTTATTTTAGATGCCTCTGATATTGTCCAAGGCTTAATAAAGGCCGCCTGCTTTGGCTTGGTGCTTACCGCTATTTCTACTTACCAAGGATTGTCTGCCAAGGGAGGAGCGGAGGGAGTAGGAAAAGCCACCACCTTCGCCGTCGTTTATTCATCGGTCAGTATACTCGTACTCGATTATTTTTTGACTACTTGGATACTCGAATATTTTCCGAAGTTTTGAGGATAGAAGATAAATGATTCAAATTACCAACCTTCATAAGTCGTTTGGGAATCAAAAAGTACTCGAGGGGGTGAATCTTGAGATTCCAGCAGGAAGCATTACGGTGATTTTGGGGGGCTCGGGAGAAGGTAAAAGTGTGCTCATGAAGCATATGATTGGCCTGCTCCATGCCGATCAAGGGCAAGTGAAGATAGACGGCAATGATTTAATGCAACTTTCAGAAACAGAGATGAATGAATTCCGCAAGCGTTTTGGAATGCTGTTCCAGAATGCGGCGCTTTTCGATTCGCTCAATGTGTGTGACAACGTAGCTTTTCCTTTAAGGGAGCATACGCGGCTTTCTGAAAAAGAAATTATAAAAATTGTGGAGGAAAAACTTGCTCTGGTGGGCTTAAAAGATATTGGCCATAAAATGCCCTCGGAGCTTTCGGGAGGAATGAAGAAGCGGGTGGGGCTCGCCCGTGCCATTGCACTTTCTCCCGAAATTATTCTTTACGATGAGCCGACGACGGGGCTCGATCCCCTCATGACCGATTCAGTGAATCACTTAATCCTTGAAACTCAGAGAAAGTTGAATGTAACTAGTGTAATCATCAGCCATGATATTGAATCGACGTTCGCCGTAGCAGATCGGGTGGCCATGCTTCATGGGGGGAAAATCATCGAGCAAGGGCCGCCTGAGCAATTTCGTAAAAGTCACCATCTCTATGTGCGGCAATTTTTAGAGGGAAAATCTGAAGCGAAGGTTTTATTTTAATGCTCCAAACTAACACGACATCCATTAAGGTGGGTTTTTTTGCGCTCGTAGCCTTTGTGCTCTTAACCTATCTCACTTTACGAGTGAGCGATTTGAAGTTTTCCCCTCACGGAACTTATTATATTTACGTCGAGCTACCCTCTGCAGAAGGGATCGATCGCAAAACCCCTGTCCAAGTGGCGGGCATTCAGGTGGGCATTGTCGACGATATTAGTTTGACTTCCAGCAATGTGGCTCGTTTGAAGCTCAAAATCCGCAAAGGAGTAATGCTTCCGGAAGATGTGAAAGCCGAGGTGAGAGTGAAAGGAGTGCTGGGCGATGCCTATTTGGAATTACTTCCGGGCAAATCGGGAGAAACTTTAAGCGCAGGGGGAATGATTCATCGAGTGGGCCCTACGGTAGATATTAATGAACTCACACGTAACCTCAATGAGGTTGCTTTAAACCTTAAAGATATTTCTCAATCGGTGAAAGGTTATGTGAGCGCCGACAACTCGGTGATGAGCCGCATTTTGACCAATATGGATAAGCTCACTTCGAATTTAGCGGCTTTCGCGGGCCACAATCGCGAAAATATGGATGCGATTGTGGTGAACTTGAAAGAATTAACCCAAGGTTTAAAAGGGGTGGTTCATGATAATTCAGATCAAATCAATCATGCTATTTCGCAACTTGATAGCATCACCTCGAAGATAGACCAGGGAAAAGGGAGCCTAGGTAAATTAATCAACGATCCTTCTACCGTGGAGAAACTGAATGAAGGCTTAGATAATGTCAATGAGGTGGTGGGAGGAGTCAATCGTCTTCAATTTGAATTTGGCTATCACTTGGAATATTTGGGCGGGAGTAATGATTTTAAAAATTATGCCTCTCTCGCGATTAAGCCGCGGCCTGACAAATATTTCCTTTTTGAATTTATTAGTGATCCTAACCCTCCGCCAGTTCGAAGTGCAACCACCTCCACCGTGACAACAGGCGGCGTAACCAATACGGTGACCACCAATACCGATCAAATTCAGCGTAACAAATTTCGTTTTTCGGCGGAGCTCGCCAAGAAATTTTATGACTTCACGCTTCGAGGGGGAATTATCGAATCTACGGGCGGCATTGGCGTCGATTACAACAAGGGGCCCTTGGGAATTCAATTCGAGGCCTTTGATTTTGCGGATCAACAACGCCCCCACTTAAAAGCGATGGGAACTCTTAATGTGACCAAAACTTTTTATGTGCTTGGCGGAGTCGATGATTTTATCGCCAAAGGCCGGACCCCCGATTGGTTTTTCGGAGCGGGCATTCATTTCTTAGATGAAGATATTAAATCCCTTTTTGGGGCTTTTTCTTTTGGAAAATAAAATTCAATCTTAAAAAAGGGTTTATAAGGAGTGGCATGGAAGAAGCGCAAATAAAAAGAGCCTTGGTGAGCGTTTCTAAAAAAGAAGGGATTGTGGAATTTGCCAAGCTTTTGGCTGATTTGAAAATCGAGATACTTTCTACGGGAAATACGGCGGAGCTTTTGAAAAAAGAGGGGGTTCCCGTGAAAACGGTGTCTGACTTTACGGGCTTTCCAGAAATTTTAGATGGGCGGGTAAAAACGCTTCAGCCTAAAATCCACGGCGGCTTACTTGCAAAACGTGAGGATCCCAAACATCAAAAAGAAATGAGTCAGAATGAGATTCTTCCCATCGATTTAGTGGTGGTGAATCTTTATCCCTTTGAAGAAGCGATCGCGAAGAAAGATTGTACTTTGGGCTCTGCCATCGAGAATATCGATATCGGCGGCCCCACTATGATTCGCTCGGCTGCTAAAAACTTCGAATATGTGGCCGTGGTGGTGGATCCTTTAGATTATTCTGAACTGAGCTTACAGCTGAAAGAATCAGGTGGAAAATTAACTCGCTCGCTTCGCTTTAAGCTCGCTCAAAAAGCTTTTAGCCATACAGCCGCTTATGATGGAATGATTAGCAATTATTTAACGGCTCTTGAGCTCACGGCAGAGAACGAAGTTCCAGTGAGGCAAAAATTTCCAGCCATCTATCATCTGCAAGCCGAGCGTGTTTCTAACTTGCGCTATGGAGAAAACCCTCATCAAAGTGCCGCCTTTTATACTTTGAAAAAAGTGAAGGAACCCGCCATTGGAAATGCGATTTGCCTGCACGGAAAAGAACTCTCTTTTAATAATCTGCTCGATCTAGATGCTGCCCTCGAAACCGTAAAAGAATTTAGAGAAACGGTATGTGCCATTATTAAGCATAATAACCCTTGCGGAGTGGGCTTGGGCTCCAGTTTGAAAGAAGCTTTTCTCAAAGCGAAAGTTTGCGACCCCCTCTCTGCTTTTGGCGGCATTGTGGGAGTGAATCGAAAGGTAGATTTAGAATTTGCCGAAGAATTTAATAAGACATTTTTTGAAGCGATTGTGGCCCCCGATTATGAAATGAAAGCCTTAGATCTCCTTCGGTCGAAAAAGAACCTGCGCATTTTAAAAATCCCCGCGCGAGAAACGTGGGAACCAGAAAATTGGGAATTGAAAAAAATTGTGGGGGGCCTGCTTTTGCAAGATCGCGATTTGGGCCACGTGGAAGTTTTAAGTTGCAAAGTAGTCAGCAAAAGAAACCCTAGCCAAGAAGAATTGCTCACTCTTGATTTTGCCTGGAAGGTAGCCAAACACGTTAAATCGAATGCGATCATTTTTGCAAAACCAGGCAGAACGGTGGGCATTGGAGCCGGCCAGATGAGCCGGATCGACTCCGTGAAAATCGCTTTGCAAAAGGCCCAAGAAGATTTGAAAGGCTCTGTGCTTGCCTCGGATGCTTTTTTCCCTTTCCGCGATGGCATTGATGAAGCGGTGAAAGCAGGAATCAGCGCCATTGTGCAACCCGGTGGCTCGGTTCGGGACGATGAAGTAATTCAAGCGGCCAATGAATATGGATTGGCAATGATCTTCACCGGCATGCGGCATTTTAGGCACTGAAAGAATCTTATGAACATCCTTTTACTTGGCTCGGGTGGGCGCGAGCATGCTCTTGCCTGGAAAATTTCTCAGAGCCCGCGATTAAAAAAACTCTTCATGGCTCCCGGTAGCGATGCTATGGCCTTATTGGGCGAGTGCGTGAAGCTAGATCCTTGCCATGCAGAGCAGGTCTTGGAATTTGCTAAAGCGAATCACGTTGGATTAGTTGTGGTGGGTCCTGAAGCGCCTTTGGTGGCAGGCCTGTCCGATGCTTTTTGGAAAGCATCGATCCCCGTGTTTGGTCCGACATCTAAGGGTGCTCAAATGGAAGCTTCCAAGGCTTTTACGAAAGAGCTTTGTAAGAAAAATAAGATTCCCACCGCTTCTTATGAGGTTTTTGAAAGCGCAAGTGCCGCGAAGAATTATTTAAAAAGTCAGAAATTCCCTTTGGTGATTAAGGCCGATGGTTTGGCAGCGGGGAAAGGGGTTGTGATTTGCGAAAATCTTTCTCAGGCCCAAATCACCGTGGATGAAATTCTCATCAAAAAAAGCGTAGGCGCTCAAAATAAACTGGTGATTGAAAGTTTTCTTTACGGCGAAGAAGCCTCTTTTATGGTTGTGACGGATGGAAAAACGGCTTTTCCACTGGCGAGCAGTCAAGATCACAAAAGAATTTTTGAGGGCGATAAAGGCCCAAACCCCGGAGGCATGGGCGCTTATTCTCCAGCCCCTGTTGTGACTCCCACGGTTTTTGATCGAACGATGAAAGAAATTATTGGGCCGACGCTTCAAGGTCTCCAGGAAAAAAATATAGATTATAAAGGGGTTCTGTATGCCGGCTTGATGATCGAAGGTGAAACCCCTTCGTTGCTGGAATATAATGTTCGTTTTGGAGATCCGGAATGTGAAGTGGTTTTGCCGCGCCTTCAATCCGACTTAGTCGAATTAATCTTGGCCACGGTCGAAGGCCGACTTTCTCAATTCAAAGCCGAATGGCATGAGAAGTCTTGCGTGGGAGTGGTGTTAGCGGCGAAAGGTTATCCGGGCATTCCCGAAAAGGGAGATGTCATCGAAGGGATCGAAGAAGCCGAAAAGCTCGATCAAGTCAAAGTGTTTCATGCAGGAACTATCTTCAAAGAAGGCAAGTGGTTGAGCGCCGGAGGAAGGGTGTTGGTGGTAACGGCTTTAGGGGGCACCCTCGAAGAAGCCGTGGAACGGGCCTATGAAGCGGTTTCGAAAATTCGATGGCGAGGGATGCATTACAGAAAAGATATTGCCTCAAAGGCTTTGGCAAGAAAAGAAATCCCCTAGTTTTTATTCATGACTCTAAGCCTCTTAAAATTACAGGAAGCCACCGCAGTATTAAAATCAGGGGGGCTTATTGCCTACCCCACCGAAACGGTCTATGGCTTGGGTGTAGATGCTACTCATCCGAACGCCATCAAAAATATTTTCAAATTAAAGGGCCGCTCCTCCCCCATGCCCATTTCCGTGCTGATCCATTCAGAGGAGCAATTATTAGTCTATGTTAAGAAAATCTTGCCCCCTGTTTACCCCCTTATTCAAGAATTTTGGCCAGGCCCTTTAACCCTTGTGTTTGAAGCCAAAGAAAATATCTTTTCGGAAGAATTACTGGCGGGTACGGAAAAAATTGGATTGCGAGTTTCAAGCGATCCCTTTGCCCGAAAACTTTGCCAAGAATTCGGCTTGCCCATTACTAGTACCAGTGCTAATCCCAGCGGCGTTTCTCCCGCAAGGTCTGCACAAGAAGTTCAAAAATATTTTCCATCTTCTCCTTTGTTAAAAGGGATCGTAGATGGGGGAGAAAGAGTTTCATTAGAAGTTTCAACCGTGCTAGATGTGAGTGCCGAACCTTTCAAAATTTTAAGAAAGGGTAAGATCACATCCGCACAAATTTTTAAAACCATCTAAGCAGCGCCGCAGGCGCGAACCCTGATCGTTGAAAGGCTTTCTATGAGTTCAGTCGTCATTGCTCCGTTTCACGGGCTTCGCTACAATTCACAAAAAATCAAGAATATGGCGGAGGTGGTGGCCCCTCCTTATGATGTGATCGATGAGGCTTTGCGGGATAATTTGTATGCTAAAAATCCCTTCAATGTCATCCGGCTCATTTTGACGAAAGACGAAGATGGAAAATCAAAAAATAAATATGAAATCGCTCAATCCTATCTCGAAGATTGGAAAAAGCAGGAAATCTTGAGACGGGATTTTACCCCCCAACTCTACATTTATCATCAAACTTATTTTTTAGAGGGAGGCAGAAAACTTACTCGAAAAGGTTTTATTGCGGCCCGTCGCCTGGAGTCGTTTGAAACAGGACGCATCCGGCCTCATGAGCATACCTTTGCAGGCCCTAAAGTAGACCGAATGCATCTCATTAAGGCCACTCAAACTAATTTATCGCCCATTTTTGGAATTTATGGAGATCCGAATAAAAAAGTTTTGAATCTACTCGAAAATGCGCCCCAAAAGAATTTATTCATTGATATTACAACCGAAGATGGCAATCGCCATCAACTGTGGGGGGTTTCGGACCTTGCTATCTTAAAGCAAGTGAATGAAGGAATGCAGGATAAAGTTATTTTTATTGCGGATGGTCATCATCGTTACGAAACCGCTTTGGCTTATCGAGATTATTTGCGGGGGGAGGGTAAACTCAAAGATGAAAATGATGCAGCCAATTTTGTGATGATGTATCTTTGCCCGATGGAAGACGAGGGCTTGGTAATTTTACCCACGCATCGCGTGTTACTCGAGAAGCCCAAAGTATCTTGGCCCAATGCCCTAGAGAAACTCAAAAAACACTTCGAAGTAAACGAATATGCCACGGCCCACTCAGCCCAGGCCTTAAAGGACCTAGAAAATTCCAAGAACGAAATCGCCTTTTTACTCTCCAGTGACGAAGGAAAACTTTTCTTAATCAAGACGAATGCCTCAAAAGCAGCACAAATTGAAAGCCTCGCAAAAATCCCCGATGCCGTGCGCAACCTAGACGTAAGCATTCTGCACAAGTATTTATTACCCCAAGTCTTCGAAGTGAATTTAAGCGAAGGCGATGAAGCGAAAAAGATTCATTATGTGAAGGATACTTCAGAAGCCCTCCAGGCACCCTTCAGGAAGCAGGCTTGTTTAAGTTTCATTCTTAATCCAACCCAAATGGTTCAAGTGGAAGAAGTTTCCAACATCGGCGAACGTATGCCGCATAAATCTACCTTTTTTTATCCAAAGTTACTTTCAGGTCTTCTTTTTAATCCGGTGGATGGCCAAGAAAAAGTGCAGCTTTAGGCCAGGGCCACTTCATTGCAACGATTAAACCATTCCTGAACCGTTTTATTTTTAGGAATGCACTGGAAAGCCGGAAGGGTTTCGATACTTTTTAGAATACCTAAAATGGCGAGGTCTGCTCCATTGGGTTTGCCTCCCCCTAAGTAAGCTTGGTTTCCCAAAGCCAGGGCCCATTCTTCCAGACATTTTTTGAAATGTTCCTCCGGATTTTGAATTCCTTGCTCGCGAGCACTTTTTTTAGCGACCAGAGTCATCACCATCGCCCCTGAGTATTTGATAAGCCGTTGTTGTAGCCAATTAAACTTTTCCACTTGGGTGATGTAGTCAAAGGCTTTGAGTGAAGTGCCCAAATTTTGGTAAATGAGAGGAGGCAAGGCTCGAAGCAATTTTCGGTCTGCCCATTCTAGCCATTGTTCTTCTATCTTTTTTTGGGGAAGCTCTCGTTCGAAAACAGGCATTTCAGGATAATGCTCGTCGATATATTTCATGATGGGTGTGGAGTCGTTGACTTGTTTTCCTGCTTCATCAATAAAGATCGGCACTTTCCTATACTCTGCGGAAAAAGCGATTTCCTTCTTGTTTAAGGGGTGCACCTCGATTTTCTCGTAAGGAATTTTTTTAAAAGAGAGCATCGCCCGCACTTTCCAGCAAAAGGGGCAGGCTTGATATTGATAGAGTTTTGCTAAGTTTTGGGCCATTTTATTTTTTAATACCTTTTATTTTTTTGATGAAGGGAGCATGATTTTTTGGAGTTCAAAACGAATGTTGTGAATGGGGCAATTTTCAATTTTTTCCTGCATTTTTTTCAAGATCAGCGGCTTCATATGCGTGAGTTCTGTCATCCAGGTGTGTGAGATAACTCCAATAATTAATGTTTTTTCCTGAACACGAACAGGCTGGGCTTTGCTGGCGATATGGCGGCCCACGATTTCTTCCCAGTGATTCCAAACCGAATATTTTTTCATGGGCTGGTCGATCTGCAGTTTTTTAAAAGTGCTTTTCAAGACCTCTGCAATCGAATGAGGATGTGAATTTCTTGGCATAAAAAAAGATTAGCAATCGTTGATGCGTCTCGTCAAAGGCTTTATAAAATTAACGAAAGCCCAGTGAAAATAACGTTGACAACATGCCCTATTTGGGATGAACTTTTACTCTATATTTAGATCAACCTAGAGGGTGTGAATCGCATGGATTCGCACCCTTGGATTTTTATGAGACACTCAGCTGTTCAACAAGGAGGGGCTCAAGCCATGAATAAAAAAGAACTCAAACATTTTAAGGAAATTCTTCTTTCAAGAAAATCAGAGCTTTTAAAAAGTGCACAAGAAACTCGCGAGAGCGGCATGGTTTTTGATCCTGACGATTTGCCCGACGAGGTCGATTTGGCTTCTTCCGAAGCAGATCAATCCATGAATTTGCTGCTTCGCGACCGCGAGAGGACCCTCGTTAAAAAAATCGATAAGGCCTTGGTGAAGATAGAAAATGGAAGCTATGGTGTTTGTGAATCATGCGATGAGGAAATTGGATTTAAGCGTTTGGAAGCCCGGCCCGTTACGGATCTGTGCATTCGTTGCAAGGAGGAGCAAGAACGTTTAGAAAAAAGTTACGCAGAATAGTTGGCCGGAGTGAAGATACTATAAATTTACTTGTTTTAATTCTCTTGCAGCAGCAAGAGCTGCGATTTTTGCGATCTTAAAAGACATTTTCACCAAATTGGCTTTTTCTACACAATTGAGAAAAGGCCCCTCATGGGGTTCATCGAGTTTATGTAGGCACAAGCAGGAAAAAGCCATGCCTTTGGTATTGAGGGAGCTCCACTCATCTCGCTCTTCGTTCACTCTAAAGAAGCCCCCCATTTCTTGAGAACCTGCCATGTAAATAACCGGTTCAATGGGGTATCCACTATAAAAATCTGCGGTAACAATTCCTTCTTGAATTAAATATCGGTCGACCGTGCTTCCCCCTTTGGAAGAAGAGAGCTTGAAGCGCATGCGGCGATTTAAAGAAAGCAACTCTTGCCCACTGGTAAAATAGGCCATTCCCATTCCGTAAGTGCCAGAATCGTTTTTTATAAACACATAAGGGGAAGCTGAAATTTGGTATTCATCGTATTTCTTTTGGATTTTTAGCAGGATTTCATCCGTGCTTTTCGCCAAGCGTTCGAGAGAGGCCTTGCTCGACAAATCTATTTCCATCTCATGGGTAAAATAGCTTGAAAGAAACCAAGGGTCGATTTGAATAATGTTAGCCACCTCTTTGGCAACGGCGTCGTAAAAAAGAAAATGATCGCTTTTTTTCCGGCGATGCCAGCCCAGGCGAGGAGGAGGAATAATTTCCTGTTCTATATTGAGTAGAAGATCTGGTAGCCCCGAAGAAAAATCATTATTAGAAAGGATGAGATCGGGGATCCAATCTTCTTTTAACACACAGCGGTGATTCTTCTGATGAAGCTGATAAATTTTCAATTCACCTTCCCCATCTAAAAAAATAGAGCTGGGATCTTGCAAGAGATCGGAAGAGCTTGCCACCCTCACTTCCCGCCCACTTTTTTCGATGATTTCTGAGAGTCGTAAGGCATTTTGAAAATAAAAGCGATTTCGCGTATGCGCTTCTATGTAGAGGAGAATCTTTTGGGCCTTCGGAAAGTATCGATTGAAATAAAGGTTGAAAGCCTGGATGGCCAAGTGGGTAAAGGATTTGCAAAGGTTATTGAAACCCGCGGGAAAAAGATTCGTATCCACCGCCGCGATTTTAAAGCCCGAATGCCTTAAATCGGTGGAAAGATAAACCAGAGGCGGTGTTTGGGCGAATTCTTCTTCGAAATACCGATCGAGCTTGGTTTCGTTTTCTTGGAAGGAACGATAAATTTGTTGAAGTTCCATCTTTTTTAAGAGTCCTGTTTTTTAGATTTGCATAATTCTTAAGTAAGTGTGTCTCGTTTCTTCTCTAAAACTTTTGAATTTAACAAGCAAGGTATCTTGCGAGGCTTCTCCCATGGTTTCAGATAAATTTTCAAGTAAATCGCTTTGAGGATCGAGATAGCCTCCTTTCAAATCAAAAAGGACTTCCATGCGCATTTCTAAGAGTCGATAAAAAAGGTAAGCTTTTTTAAAGATTTCATATTCAGTCTTCTTTAAAATATTCCTTTCGCCCATCTTCTCAATGGCTTCTAAGGTGTTGCCTGAGACGATGGTTTCGAAGATTTTACCCATTTTCAATTGGAGATATTGGATGGCAAATTCAATATCGATAAGCCCTCCAAAGCCCGCCTTATAATGCAGGCGCCGGGGAGTTTCTTGGGCGATTTCATTTTCCATGCGCAGGCGCATCCGGTGAATTTCCAGATTCAGATTGTGGGGAAATTCGGTGGAAAAAATTAATTGGTGAAATTGTTTGGCGAGCGTTTTCCCGAACTCTTCGTTGCCGCAAACAAAGCGCGCTTTGAGAAGGGCTTGTTTTTCCCAAATTTGAGCTTTCGTGCGTTGATAATCGGCGTAAGCATCGAGCGTAGAAACAAGAGGGCCCTGGTTTCCGGAAGGGCGCAACTGGGTATCAATTTTGTAAGCGTAACCCCCCCTCGTATAGACAGAAAGATAAGAAATAAATTTTTGGATTAATTTGGCATAATATTCCTTGTTGCTTAAGGCTTGGCGCCCTCCTGTTTGGCCATTGCGGGTGTATAGAAAAATGAGATCGAGATCCGATCCGTAATGTAGCTCTTGGCCTCCCAGTTTTCCCATGCCTACAATCGCGAATTCAGATTCTAAAATATTTCCATCATTATCAATAAAGGTAGGATACCCGTAGGCTTTTGCAGTTTCGTTTTCCGCGATTTGGATGGCTGCTGCTAAAATAACATCGGCGATCTGTGAGAGCCTCTTGAAAACTTGGGGCAGTGAGAGTTGGCTTGCTAGGTCCGCCTCCTGTATTTTTTTGAAGTTTTCATTTTTAAAGAGGCGCAAGCCATCAAGCTTCGACTCCAGGTCGCTTGCCTTAGATAAAAGTTGATCCAGTTCTTGTGCGAGGGCTTCTTTCATAAAACTTTTTCTTCAAAAAGATTTTGGAAATTAGATTGGATGAGGGAGGTGGCATGACTCAGATCATCTAAAAAGCGTTGCCTTGCCTCGTTTAAATCTTCTTCATAGTAACCCATGCGTCTTGCCAGAGCTTCTTGGTCGGGGGGGCTTGTGGGAAGATTGTGAGTTTGGGCCTCATTCACCGTTTGCAAGCGATGCTCTATTTTTCTTAGAAAAAGATAGGCATCCTTGAGCGGATGAGCTTCTCGGGGCGTGAGGAGATTCAACTTCACGAGCTCTTGAAGGGCTTCTAAGGTGGAGTGGCAACGCAAAGAAGGGTTTTTACCGCCGTAAAGAAGTTGGAGGATTTGGACAAAATATTCCACTTCTCGAATACCTCCCGCACCTAATTTTACGTTGAAGCCGCGAGGAGGCCCTTTTTTTGAATCGTTGTGGATACGTGCTTTGATTTGTTTCAATTTTTCAATGGAGGCAAGATCGAAGCTTTTGCGCCATACGAAAGGCGCAATGAGATTTAAGAATTGTTTTCCTAGCTTGGGATCTCCCACGATTGGCAGTGCTTTGATGAGGGCTTGCCTTTCCCATTCTTCCCCAAAGCTTTCGTAATAATGTTCTAAACCCGCCATAGAATTTGCCAAAGGGCCGTGTTTCCCTTCAGGGCGAAGATTCATATCTACCCGATATAAAAACCCGTCTTCCGTTTTATCGCTGATGAAGCGAGAAAGTTTTTCCGAAAGCTTGATAAAAAATTCATGGGGCGACAGATCTGACTTTTCAATTTTGGCTTTGTCGGTTTCGTATACAAATTGCAAATCGACATCGGAAGAATAATTGAGTTCACGCCCTCCTAGCTTTCCTTGAGCAATCACTGAAAATCTGCAGGGATGTGCATTTTTATCAAGGGTTTTAGGAGTGCCATTCTCTCGGCTGAGTTGGAGATAGAAATATTGATAACAGGTTTCAATGATGGCGATGGCAAGATCCGATATTTCCGCAAGTAAACTTTCCATTCCGGCAGCCTCTGAAAGGTCTTTCACCGTGAGGCGCAGATATTCTTGGTATTTGTAGTGCCGAATTTTTTTTCCAAATTCTAAGGAGGAGAGCTGGGTGAGATCCACAAAAAGCTCTGCAAGGTCTTCGCGATAATTTTCAATTTTTTTATCGCTTTCAAGCGCGGGCGAATTCACGATGCTATCGGCTTCTAAGGGATGCTTCAAGAGGAAGAGGGAAAGAAAATGAGAGTTTCCGAAGAGGCTCAAAAGTCTTTTCGCATTCACAGGTTCTAGATCAAAAGCCTGTCCTGCTTTTTTCTGGTAATTTCTAGTGAATTGTTCGAAGTCGTGCAGGGCTCGTGAGGGTTCCCCCGACCATTCAAGAATTTGTTTAATTTGCGAGTCCATCTTTGGCATTATACATAACTTTATTAATCTCTTGCATCAAATTCCTTAAAGATTGCTCATGTTGATCGAGTTCTATTTCTGAGAAAAAATGCTCCTGACGGATATTGTGACTCGTAAAATAAATAAGGGCCTTTTGGACAGGACTCGCCAGCATTCGACTCGCGGCCAAACAATAAGTTTTGAGTTGAAACTCGAATTCATTTTTATCGGGTGGTTTTTGTGAATTCGAAAATTGGTGCGTTTTGTAATCGATGATCTCCCAGCCGTTTCCCTGGCGTATGAAACGATCCATGGCTCCGTGAATCACGTAGGGTTCTAAAGATAAGCGGAAGGGAATTTCAGAATAGCTTTCGGGCGCTTTTGAAATATTCTGGAAGTGGGGGTGTTGCAAGGTGTCTTGAAGGCTCTTTTCTAGGTTTTTTAAGTCTTTTTTTGCGGGGGAAGAAAGATGATGTTTTGCCGATAAAAATTCCATCACTTCGCTAAGAGAAAGGGGGGAGGTCGATTGGGTCATTAAATAAAGGGCTTCGTGGAGAAGCTTGCCTTTCTCAAGAGGGCTGAGAACGCTTTTTGAGATTCTTTGCCCACCCGTGTTTTCAGCGGGAATTTGGCAGATATACCTTTCGAAATATTCTTCTTTCGAACGCAGGTAACATTCGAGTTGCGTCACCGCGAATTGAGTGACGAGATTCCGCGAATGAAAAATTTCAAGGGGGGCTTCTATGACGGCTTTCCTGTCTAAAAGTAAGGGGGGCAAAGCCTTGAGAGCCTCTTCCTTCTCAAGGGTTTCGATCCATCGAAGCTTTGGATTTCTTTGCAAAACTTCTCGGAGCCTTTCCTTCGCTTTTAAAGGGAGGGAATTTTCCTTTGCCTCAGGCAAAAAACCTAAGATGAGTTTTTCCATGGAGCGGGTCGTGGCCACATAAAAAATCCGGTTTTCTTCTTCCTCTTCCTGAAGGCGAAGTTGATTTAAATTTTCTTTAAAGAGTTCGGAAGCCTTCAAGGATTTTTTGAGCCCTGGTTTGGGATCTGGTGTTTTAATGCCCCATGAGTTTTGAAAGGCGCAGACCAGTGATTTCGCATTCGAGTGATTTGGGTGGGTTTGTAAGTCTGGCAAAATAACAATAGGAAGATTTAAACCTTTTGATTGGTGAATGGTCATGAAGGTGATCGCTTCTCCCAGCCCCAGTTGATCGCTTAAAGCATTCACTTCAATGCCTTCTTCGCAGAGAGCATCGATTTCTTGGAGAAATTCGCTCAACCCCCCGCTATGGCTATTTTCCCATTCCGAGCTCCAATGTAAAAACTGAAGAATGTTTTGGGCCTTGAGGGCCAGGCTTTCTTCGGCGCTATAGAGGGAGATGAGCTGCGTTTCATCTAGAAACCATTCTAGAAAACGGCGGGGCCCTTGGGCTTTGTTTTGGGAAAGGAGTTTTTCTCCGAGTGGGTGAAGATTTGGCCAAGCTGGCTTGAAATCATTTTGAAGGCTTTGCTCGAGCAGTATTTCGTCACTTAAACCGCAAGCAGGGGAACGCAGCAATCCCACCCATGAAAGGGTGTTGAAGGGGTTTAGTACCACACGCATGGCATGGAGAAGATCGAGCACTTCTTGCCGATCGAGGAGGCTCCCCCCCGATTTCACGAAAACGGGTAAGCCTTCTTGGCGAAAGGCCTTTAAATAAATAGGAAGGGAGCCAGAAGAGCGGAAGAGCAGAAAGATCTGGTGGGCAGAGGCTCCTTCTTGCAAGAGCTCATGGGCGCGTTTTGCGAGAATCTTTGCCTCTAATTTTCTTTTTTCATCAACTTTTAAGCCCTCTATTTTTTCGTCGGAACGAATCGCTTCGATGACTTGAGGCGAAGAAGCCGCGGCTTCCAAATTTTTATAATCCGGAAAAATCGGCAAAAAGAGCTCATTCACGAAATCTAAAATAGCTTGGGGACTGCGGTAGTTTTGGTTTAAATGGAAGGTGATTCCTCCGCTTGCTTCGATCATTTTCCGATAATTTTCAAAAATATGGGGCTTGGCTCCCCGAAAAGCGTAAATAGATTGCTTGGGATCTCCCACGATGGCCAGGTGAGATTTTGAGGAAAGTTTTTCTTCAGGCCGAAGCCCTAAAAGAAAAGAAAGAAGTTTGTCTTGGGTGCTGCTCGTGTCTTGGAATTCATCCACCAAAAAAGCCTTCCAAAGATTTTGATAATGCCGCAATACGTGAGGGTATTGCTCAAGAAGCAGGAGAGCCTTTTCCTCGAGATCGTTGAAATCTAAAACCCCTTCGAGGCGTTTTTTTGCTTCATAATCGCCTAAGATTTTTAAAAAAATCTGCGAAAGTGCTTCTTGAATTCCTTTTTCGAAATTCGATTCAAGAATCGAAGCGAGGTGGCAGAGCTCTTTCCATCGAGGCCAGTCTTTGAGCATGAAAGAAAAGAGTCTTTCGAGGGCTTGCCATCCATACGCTCCCACCAGCAGTTTAAGAGCGGGGGAGGAGCTGCCAAGTAAGCTCCGCATATTTTCATGAAGAGTTTGTTTTTTGAGAAAGGCCGCGTCGTTATCATCTAAGATTCTAAAATGGGGATCCAAGCCCACGAGCAAAGAGGCTTCGCGCAGAATTCGCCCGGCCAGCCCATGAATCGTAGAAATGGGGGCTTGTGAGAATTCTTCCAAACTCTGCGGGTCTTTTTCTCGCAACGCTTCTAAGAGATGTTTTTTGATGTCGGCAGCCGATTTTTCAGAAAAGGTGGTGACCACAATTTGAAAAGGGCGGAGTTTTTTGCGTGAAAGCAATTGAAGGTAGTGCTCCACGAGCACAGTCGTTTTTCCGCAACCCGCCCCGGCGAGAATGCATACGGGCCTCTCGATGCTTTGGGCGGCTCTTTCTTGGATGGAATTAAGCTTTTTTTCTTTCATGGTATCTACAAATGCTTCGGTAATCGCAATATTCCGAGCAAGGGTTGGGTGAAGTCCTAAAATCCCCCGCGTAAATTTTTTGATAATAATCTCTCAATTTCCCCTCGAAATTGACCCAAAACTCATTCCATTCTTTTTCACTCAAGAGGCAAGAAGAGCGTGCGTGGAGCTTAAGGGTTTGGGCCTCTTCTTTTTTAGCGAGCCCCTGATTGAATTTCATTTCTTTGAGCCCCATGGCTAAGGCGGCCACGGGCCTTGCTTGAAGGAGTTGCTGCCCTGCCAGGAGATAGAGAGGAAGCTGGAGTTTGGTGAATTCTTGGATTTCGCGGCTGAGCTCTCCGATCTCACCGGTTTTATAGTCCCAAGCGATGAATTCTTTCTGATCTTCGCTGAGATCGATGCGATCAATGCGCCCCCCTATTTGAAGCGGTGGAAGCTTTTCGAAATCAAAGCGAAGAACTGGGTTTTTTCCCCCGAATTCTTGCTCGAAATAAGAAGGATAAAACGCTTTGGCAGATTTTTTATTTTCCCCTTGTTCCCAAAAGTGTCGAATAATTTCTTGCGCAACTCCGAGAGCCCTTTGGGAGAAATCTTGGAATAAATCGGGGTGGATCCAGGGTTTGTCGGATAAAAAGGCCTTGGAAAATTGCCAGACATTCTCTTGGAGCTGTTCGAGAATTTTGGGTCGAGCTTCTTTGCGGTTTATGGCTTCTTGGAGCTTTACTTTATTTTTTTTGAAGAATTCTTCTAAAAGCAGATGCATCCATCGTCCTTGGTCGAGCGAAGAGCCTTCGATATTTTTTTCTTCTGCCGCTTCTATTCCCAACAACTTCGAGGAAAAGAAAGTAAAGGGGCAAGTGGCGTATTTTTCAAGTTGCGAAGGGCTAAAGAGATGTTGAGTCAACCAGTGACGGAGCGCCTCTAAGCTTTGAGGGCTTGAAATAAATCCCCCATGAGAATGTTGATATTGGGTGTCTTTCTCTCGGCGCAATTCAATTTCTAGCCTTTGTTTCAAATCGGAAGAGCTTTGTGGGTAAAACCAAAAAGGGCGTGAGGGCTTTTCTTCCGTTTGGGAATAGGCGGATAAAAAAGGAGACATGGTTTTTTCTTGGGCTTGGGGAGAGAGCTTGGAGTAGCTTAATTCCAAATTTGCGCTGCAGCCCGAAAGATGCTGGAAGAAGGCTTTTTGAGAGGAGATAAACCGAGAACTTTGTGGCAGCGAAAGCCCAAAAAAACGATCTGGGTTTTGCGGAATCAGATCATCGCTGAGTTGAATCGCAAAGGCGTGATCGAAAGATAAAAAGCCCGTTTCAAAGCAAGAGCGAATTTGAATTTCTTTATTTTGTAGGATTTTGGAAGTGAGAGAGCAATGTTGGGCGATTTCAGGCAGAGATGGAAAATATTTCGAAAGAAAGGGGTATTCCTCTTGGTAGAAAACGATTTCGCCCAAACTTTCTTCCCACTGGCTGAAGGCGCGAATTTCCTCGGAGAGAAATTCTATGGCTAAAGCATTTCCTTTTTCCTTTTTAAACTCGATTTTCTTTTCATTTTTAGATTTTTGGATTTCTTCGAGGGCAGTGACAGGGCTTGAAAAAGTGGATTGGAAGATTTCTTTGTAATGGAGGAGTTTTTTTCTCTCCCTTTTGGCGTTGATAAGCCCCATTCTATAGAATTGATGAGAATAATAATTTTCCCAAAAACCCTGGGAGGGAACAAAAAGCCCTATTTGATTGGGAGAAACTCCGTCTTTCAAAAGCCCTGAAATTTTTCGAAGAATTATTGAAGCTTCATCGAAAGCACCGGCATAGGCTTTGATTTGCGGAGGGCAAGAAGCCGTAGGAGCTGCCTCTTGAAAGCGCTTCAGTTGAGGAAGGGCCTCTTCCCATTGTCTAGAAAGTTCATCGCGGGGGTCGGTGCCCGGAAGAGCTTGGTATAAAAAAAGTTGAGTGATTTCTGGCTGATATTTTTCAATGGTTTGCATCCAACTTTTCAAGAGTGGGTTTAAGTGAGCAAAGCCTAAATAGTAAATCCGCCGGATGCCTTGCTCTCCGAGAAGATCTTTTCGGGCCATCTCTTTTAAAATGAAGTTCGCTTGCCACACGAAATCCTTCAAAAAGGCATTCTCATCGATATGCTCGGCATATTTTAAGAAAAGCTCCCCACAAGGGCTCGCGAGCTGCGGGTCGAAATTTTCCACAAAATTTCTCAAATGATTTGCGGATAAAAATTCTTCTCGGAAAGAGCGAATGAGCAGATAAAGGCTTTCCGGAGAAATAAGCTCTGGAAACGATGGCTGGGTTTGAGGGCGAATCAAGTATTTGAAGAGGGCTTGTTGAACATAAAAAGGAGCCACTCGATGGGTAGGGTTTAATTCTTGGCAGAGCCCTTCGATATAGCGCTTAAAGGGAAGGATGCTATCGCCGGTGAGAACGCCCCCCAGCCGAGGGTCTGCAAGAAAATGGTCGATTAAATCGCGAGCACTTGTTTCATCGGGGGTGAGAATGAGAAAATCATCCTTCAGGCGGTGTGCAATATGGAGTTGGATGATTGAATCGAGGATTCCCTGAAGGGGCTTTCGAGTATTTTCGGCGCTAATAAAATGAAGTGACATGAGTATGGTTTAGCAAGATTGCATTCAAGACAGAAATTTGTTAACAAAGTGCCCTCGGTCGAATTTTTCAAACGAGGGTTATAGATGTTATATCTTTGGGTTAAAGCCTTTCATATCATTTTCATGGTGGCGTGGTTCGCGGGGCTTTTCTACATTTTTCGGCTTTTTGTATACCATGTTAAATTTAAAGAAGTTCCACAAATGTCACAAGCCTATAGTTTGATGGAAAAGAAATTGCTCTATGCCATTTCTCACCCCTCCATGCTTCTCACCCTTGGCTTAGGAATCTGGATGCTTATTTTAAACCCCAGCTTGCTAAAGGCTCCGTGGATGCATGCCAAATTGGGCGCTGTGTTTTTATTAATAGGATATCAAATCTTTTCTGGCATCACTTTTCGTCGTTTTAGCCAAGGCGATTTTTACCTCTCTGAAAAAGCTTGCCGCATCATTAATGAAGTGCCTGGCTTGCTCCTGATTGTGATTGTTCTCCTCGTGATCCTAAAACCTTCTTTCTAGAATTTCTTTCCTTTCGATTTTCCTTCATGCTATTGATATCATAAGGTTAAATAACATAAAGGTTTCCGGAATGCGTCGAATGATACTCTGTTTTTTTGTGTGCATGGCTTCCTCCTCGCTCTTTGCCCAAGGCATTTTGGAGTCGAATAGCTTAAGCAGTGCAAACTTGGGTTCGCTCTCCTTTTATTTAGATAAGAAAATGCCCAATACCCAAGGCGAATCGATTCACGTGGTAGAAAAAAGCAAAGCTTACTTTTGTTTGCAGTTAAATAGGCAGGTGCCTGCTTTAGATGAAGCAGTGAGGCATTTGCGCCAGGTGACGGTTCTCCTTGAGGGAGAAGGCGAAGCTCCTCAGCATATTGAGGCAAAATCTAAGCTTCGCAAAGGCCTGCTTTATCCAAATTCACAATCTTGCTTCGTGGGTGAATTGCTTGTTCCCCAAGGTCTTCCCGCCGGAAAATATCATGTGAGCGAGCTGGATCTACTGCTTGCTTCTCGGCATGTTCTTTCATTTCGAGATCGCTTGAGCCAACTGAACCCTTTGGGTTTAGTCGAGCTTTCTTCACCTATTAAAGATAGCACCTCTCCTTTGGTTGAAAAAATTGAATCTTGGGTTCCGCTCGAAGACGAAATGAATATGCGTTACCATCGAGCTTGGGCCGATATTCATTTAAGGGTAACCGCTACCGATCAGACGGTGGGAATCGACCCGCATTCCTTCCAGCTTTTTTTTAAGGCTACTCTCGATGATGAATTAGTAGATATTGTGCAAGCAAAATGTTCCACCATTCTTCCGAATCTATATTATAATTGCGATTTGTATTTCTCAAGGGCCGAGCCCGATTTTAGGGGAAGAACCCTCAAACTCGTGATCGATTCTGTGAGCGTCGCAGACAAATTGGGCAACTTAACTGAGCTTAACACTCCTCATGAACTTGAGAAACTTTTCGGAGGAAAATTACTGCGCTATACTTTTTACTCGAAAAAAGTTACCTCTCCTAATGGAAAAATTTCCGAGAGCCAGGCAAGCTCGAAAGAAGAACGTGAAGAAAATAGCCATACCGAAAGCCCCAGCAAGCCCAAATCGGTTCTCATTAATAAAAGAAGAGACCGGTTTTAGAAAGGCGAGCACTCAGTTTTTTTCCAATGATTGAATGGGTAAAAATCGAATTAACGCGAGCCCTGGCAATGAAGAAAAAAAACAAACGCTGAAAAAGGCCGTATAGCCAAAATGCGAGGCCAGATAACCTCCGATGGGGCCTGAAATCATGGGCCCAAAAGCCATAATGGAGGTGGCGATGGCGTAATGAGAGGCTCTAAACTCGGGTTTGCAAGTTCGCATCTGAAAAATGACAAAGGCCGTAGTGCCCACTCCCGCTGCGAATTGTTCCAGCGCATGCACCCAAACAACCCCCCAAAGCCCGGGATGGGTAAGTGCCATCCACACATAAGCCAAGATCGCCGCATTCATGGTGAGAGCAAGTTCCCATAATCCTTTTCGCAGTCCTTTTTTGGCCACCCACCATCCGCCGCTTAAGCCCCCGGCGATTGAAGAGATTTTTCCCACTGTGCCACTGATCCAGCCGAGTTGAAATTTGCTGATCCCCAAATCGAGAAGAAAAGGGGTGTTCATCGAAAAAAGCATGGCATCGCCTAGTTTATAGAGGAGCATGAAAAAGATGATGAGAATGATTTTTTCTTGGGCAAGATAGCTTTTGAAGGCGAGAAAATATTCCTTCATGTGTTGCTCGAATTTTTCCTTCGCATTTAAATTTTCACTCGCAGGGGCAGAAGGAGGTGGAGAGGGAAGGAAGAAAAAATTATAAATCCATACGAGCCCCAGCAAGCTCGCGCAGGATAAAAAGCCTGCGAACCAATTGAACTTGCCCGCGATCATGAGGGGAATGGAAGTTCCGATAATCATCGAAACGCGATAAGCGGCGATCCTCAACCCCGCATAAGCGGCCTGTTCTTTTTCATGGAGGGCTTCGAGATAAAAACCATCAATCGCAATATCTTGGGAGGCAGAAAGAAAGGCGCAAATCGCAAAGCCAACCCACCAGTAAGCCATTCCATTTGGAATGGCGATCAGAAAGGCCAAGAAGACGAGCATCACGAACAGCGATAATTGCAAGGCCATCGTCCAATGCCGTCGCCGCCAAAAAATATCGATGAAAGGGCTCCATAAAAATTTGAAGGTGTAAGGAATGCCCAAGAGCGAAGTGTAGCCGATCGTTTGAAGAGAGGCGCCCATGTCTTTTAAAAAAGCGGGCACTACGCTTGAGCGAAGAAAGGTGAAAGGAAGCCCCTCCGCAAAATAGAGAAGGGTGATCCACACACCCGAAGATTTAATTTTATTTTTAAAGGAGTTCACCTCTACCCACCTTGTCACTCATTTTTTGACACTTATAAAGTATTTTATTTAGGCATTTTTATTCAACTATTCTCATGTTTAAACATTCTTAACAGGTATCAAAATTGCTTATCTTTAATAATGAAAGGTTCTATTGCTTCAAAGGGGGCTAAAATGAAGAAACTATTTTTTATTCTTTCTTGCATCGTCATCATGGGAATCGTTCATCTGAGCCCTGCTTTGGCCCAACCCAGCTTCACTCATTGGCTGAAAGATTTGTGGAAGAAATCTGAAAGCCCTCCTCAAACCCAAAGCATTCAAAATCAACAAGCACTTTCCCCTACAGATAAGATTAAAGCTCCTTCTGTAGGGTTAAATGTCAGCCAAGCCCCTTCCGATAATTTCCTCAATGCCACGTCAAAGCTCGAGCCCTATCGAGACCCACGCCTCAGTGCTCTGCAGGTGATTCCCTACCAAGATGAACAAGCAGTTCTCAATGAGTTGAAAAGGCGCATGGAAGATTGGCTTCGAAATGGAATCAAGCAAGAATGGCTTTCTCCCCCGACCGATGGCCTTGCATGGAAATCTTTTGTGAGCAAAGTTTATAATGATGAATTGCAGCACATAGCCTTCATTCCCGCCGAATCTGTTTGGGAGGTTCCGGAATGCAATGCCCCTCTGTATTTGGGTCGGCTTATCATCGATACCATTGAAAGCGTAAACTCCAAGAAGGCAGGTGATTTTGCGAAATACCAGGATGCCTTTCTTGGCAAAATCACTTGCTTAGCGCCTGAAACGGTTCGCGATTTAGAGAATTTTTTCTCGCGCCTTGTCGATGAGGCCCTTAAGAGCAATTTAGCCGAAGATCAAAAGAAAATATTGCTCCAAGGTGTATTGAATATGGGAATGAACCTTTTTGATCTGTTGCAATATACGGGCTATAGCATTTGGCAGGGGACCTTAAAAAATAACATGAGCGATCTCAGAAAGCTTTTGACCGATTATTCGCTGGGTTTTTGGTTTTATGATTTCAAATCAGGCAGGATGGATTTCTATAACCTCACCGACCTCAAAGATCTGCTGGCTGCCATGGAAGATGTCAGAAATCTTGGCAATGGGACTTGCGAGCTCACAGACATGGTCGCAATGGGCTTTAAATGCTTCAATGGCATCACTTGCGGCGAAGCTGCGACGGCCAAAGAGGCCTTTGGCTCTGGCAAGCAAAGCGGAACAAATTTTGGCGGCTTATTGAGCCCGAACTCCTCGGATTCAGGAGCAGGGGCATCCACTTTGAGGTTTGGCATTCCCATGGGGGAAGCCGAATCTCTGTTGAGTGGTCTTTCGGAATGCAGCAGTGGAGGCAGCGGTGGAAAAAGGGCGGGAGGAGGCAACGGAAATGATGGAGGCGGCGGGCAAGGAGGCTATAATGCGCAGGCCTCTTGCTTATCCAGCGCGATTAAATCTTCCGGTAACCTTGCGCGCAGCTTGCAGTGCGCGAGTTTGGCTGTGAGCAAACCCTCTTGGCAGCCCAAAACATTGGCTGGGGAACAAACTGTGACGGCTGTTCAAGGCATTCGAGATCGTTTATGTGCTTTAGGAGATGAAGGTGGAGATTCAAACAAGGGAAGTGAGCCCAAGAAAGCACCCGATGAAAAGGCAGCAGCCCAACAGAAAGAACTAGAAGACGCCGCAAACAAAGTGAAGGCCGAAGCTAAAAAAGCCGCCGAGCAATTGCGAGACTGCATGGCATCCGGATTTGGAAGTGGGTGTGCCCTAAAGGGCACCTGGGATGATCCAGCTCAAAAACACATGACGGAATCCCAACTGAAAGAAAAAGCTGCCTTATTCGAAACAGTAGCGAATATGTCTACCGATGAGATTATGAAAAGTATTGCCCCTCTTGATCAAGGAACGGGTATTTTCAGTAATTTAAGGATTGAATCTATTTGTAAAGGAGCTTCCGCTTGTAGAACGACGAATGCAGATGGAAAAATGCAAATCCATTTAACAACAGGCAAAAATGGTTGGAAGACTAAAGAAGGTTCAACTACAACCGATAAAAACAGGATTATTCAACATGAAGTAGCCCATGTAATGTTAGGGTTAGCCGGTACTACTAATTTGGCAGCCGCCTTGGAAATCAAAAAAGAAGAGATAGATCACACTTTGATGGGAACAATCACTGCCTTGACAGGCCATATGGGAGTTTTCAGGCCGAGTCCAATAGACGAAGGCCGCTCGAGTTGTGAGGGCACGGCGGTGGCGGCTAAAATGAATGCGGCAATGTCTTGCATGGCGGCTACGAATGGTTACCAGCAAGGAGGAGTGCCGATGGGTCCTAACACGCCCTTTGTGAATCCTAATCCCTTGAATGATCATGGAGGGCTTCCTTCCAATGAAATTCTTTCCTGTGTTTTTCAAGGAGGGAGTCAAGTGCGCCATGGTTTAAACGATAAGCGCTGCATGGTGGAGCGTTGTGCGCCAGAAACAGGAAATTGTTCTTGCGATGGCATCGATTCTCGCTATGGGGGAGGAGGCTCGAGATATAATAATCCTTTAGTGGGTGCGAAAGATCCACTTCGCCCGGAGGCTGCGATCAGCCTTGTTCAGGCTTCTCCTTTGGCGCTTCGCTTCAAACAAGTTCAAGAAAACCTTAGCACTGCGTTTACCAATGTCATCAAGGCCATCGGTTTTACTCCGAGTGTTCGAAGCGAGGCAGGGAAAAAATAAAAAACTATGGCCGCTTCGATTGGAAAATACGCCCTTGTCTATGTGGGAGATTCAGATCCAGAGCACCGCTTGTTGTTGGAGCAAAGCTTAAAAAACCTTCGAGGCCATCACATTTTTGTGGCGAGTTCTGTAAAGCCTCAAGGCAAGGTTGATTTTTATACAGGCTCTTCTTTTGAGGAAATTGAAGCCTTGCTAGCCCTTCTCAAGGAAGAAATGACCCCACAAGATGAATTGCTGGTTTATTCTACGGGAAAACCTCCTCTCGCACCCCCTCAAGCAAAACCGCCAAGCTTGGAAGCTCGCGATCAGCAGTGGGGGGGCTTTCTTGCCGATATTCAAGCCGCCCGAAAAATAATCGTCACAGATCATACTCACGAGGGAAGGTGGAATAAATTCTTCTCGGGTGATGCGAAGGTTTTTTTTGCCAACGCAACTTGTGGCGAGGATGCCAGATGCTCTCTTCGTTTTTCTCAAAAATTTTGGAATGATGAAATTTATGATCTCAATCAGGATGGCCAAATTAGTTGGAAGGAACGTTACGCAAAAACTCTTCCACTCGAAAGGCAATTATGCTTTTGGCTCGAACAATCCAGCGCCTCCACTCGCCTTGAAGAAAGAAGAGAAGCAATAACGGCTTACGGGGCCCTTTCCCAAAAAATGAATCCTAGCTTGGCTCATGCCCAGGCAAAAAAAATCCGTCAGCAATTGAGAGCTTCAGATGTAGAAACTATTCTGAATGCCATAGAGAGCTATGCAGGGCTTACTGCCTTTCTTACTGATTCTGAGATCAAAGAAGGGGCTTTAAGATTTGAAAAACTTCTCGATCATCCCCATGCCCTTGTTCGCGCCTACGCTTTAAAACATTTGGCTTTTTTTTCAGAAAAATTGTCTTCTGAAGATCTTTTAAGAATTTCAAAAAAATTATCGAACTCATTTTTGGATTCAGATTCTTTTATCCAAATAAATGCCCTCTCTACTTATTGGAGCTATGAAATGAATTTGCCGAAAGATCTTGTCTCCGAAGGGCTTATATCGCTGAGGCAAGTTTTTCAACTTGGCTCTGTTTCACCCTTGGGCCGTCGTTATGCGCTGAGAGCTTACGCTTTTGGTATTGAAAAATTGGCAGGCCAAATTCCGGCCAGGGAGCTTGAGCAAGCTCCCCGCTTGCTTAAGGAATTATTTGCCCAAGAAGATCTAGAAACAAGCCATGGAGCCCTTTGGGCCTATGATGGCATGGTCGCCGTTTTGCCTATAGAAGAGGTAAGAAGAGGCCTTGAAGCAGTAAAGCCTTTTTTAAATCATTCGGACGAAGATATTCGATTCAGGGCAGGAGAGCTCTATACCCACCTCAAAGAAAGACTGCCTTTGCCGGAAAGAGAAGCGTTTGAAATTAAAAATCATGCCTTAGACGAGCTCAATCAAAACAATGTCTTAAGAGATTTGCTTCAAAAAAGCGATGAATGACCTCTATTTTTAAGGCAGTGGAAGCAAGTAAAAATACATCACGCAAAAATGGCTCGCGGCGCCACCCAGCACAAATAAATGCCAAATTTCGTGGAAGCCGAATTTTCCGGGGAAGGGATTGGGTTTTTCTAAGTAAAAAAAGATAGCGCCCACCGTAAACAAAAGCCCGCCCAATATCAAAAAAATCAGTCCTTGGGGAATATGCAGGTAAAGGGGATGGATAATCAGCAGCCCTAACCAACCCATTCCCATGTAAAGAGCAGTAGAGAGCCATTTAGGCAGAGCAGGAAAAAACATTTTGAGAAGAATGCCTACAATAGCCAAGAACCAAATCAAACCCAGCACGCTCCAGCCGAGTGGATTTTTGAGAAGGATGAGGCAAAAAGGCGTCATCGTGCCTGCGATCATGAGAAAGATGGCGTAATAATCGAATTGGCGCAGCAGATGCTCGGTTTTTTCAGATCCATCCACTCCATGATGGAGGGCGCTAAAGACAAAAAGTTTTAGTAAGGCGATGCCATAGATAGAAAAAGCCACAATGTGCCAGGGTTTGTGGGCTTGAATGGAAAAATAAATCAGAAGAAGCACCCCTACGAAAGAGAGAAAAGCACCCAGTGAAGAAATGAGGGTGTTATAAAATTCGTCAGTCACATGAATGCTGCCATCTTTACTCAGAACTCTATTCGGTTTTGAGGAGAGAATCGATTCCACTTAAAGCCTCCTATGGCATCTCTAATCGATCCCTTACTAAATTTCCAAGCAAAAATTTTTGTTTATCGCAGTAATAAGAAAGGAAAAAAGTATCCGAAATCAGAAAAAAATTATAACATACGACATGCAAGGCCCGTGGCTTTTATTTCTCATCCAAAGCAATATCCTAATTTCTTTCTATATCACGGCAGGCCTTGCCTTTTTTATGGAGGCAGTGGGGGAAGGTTTTTCTTTTTGGAAGATTTTTTCTTTTCTCTTACTCGTATGGCAAGTTTATACGGCCGATCGTTATTTTATTCATCCTGAAGATCGACACAGCACTCCCCAAAATCTCGACCGTCTTCGTTTTATTCGCCGGCATAAAAAAATATTCGGGTTCCTTCTCCTCTTTTTTGGCTTTTTGCAAGCCCTCCCTGCCTGGTTTTCCCCTCGTTGTTTGCTAGGATATGGGGTGGGCATTCTTTTAAGCCTTTTTTACATTTGCAAGTTTCCTCTCTTGAATTTCAGGATCAAGCAAATCCCTTATATTAAAGCTTTTTATGTTCCGATGGTTTGTATGCTCACCTATGGTGCTTATTTGCAGAGTCCCCGCCTTTTGCTTTTAAATTGGAAATTGGCACTTGCCTTTTATTTGCTCATGCTTTGCAACACCGCCCTTTTTGATCTGAAAGATTGCGAAAACGACCGGAAAGCGGGCATCAAAACTTTGGCCAATACGCTAAAGCCCTCTCAGCTTTTGAGAGGAACGATTCTTTTTTCTGTATTGCTTGCTTGGGTTTTAAGCTTTGTGGGAGAAAACCCTTGGAGAATTCCTCTGGTTTGGTCCTTTCTCCTTTATGCAATTTTTATCGCGGGGCTTTTACGAACTCGTCAAGTAAGCTATTTTTTTGTTATTTTAGATACCACGGCTGCCCTTCCTTTGGCGGTATATGCCTTACAGTTTATCGCCGCCTGTTTTTAAAATCTAATCCATCAAGGTAAAATAAAAAGTAGCGCCTTTTCCTATGGCTCCCTCCGCCCAAATGCAACCCCCGTGCTTTTTAATAATGCGTTGGGTGGAGGCAAGCCCGATGCCTGTTCCGTTAAATTCCTCCGCGCTATGGAGGCGTTGAAAGGGTTGGAACAGTTTATGAGCGTAGGCCATTTCGAAGCCCGCCCCGTTGTCGCGAATAAAATAAACCGTCTTTCCCTCTTTTTTTTCACTCAAAGCCCCCAATTCAATGAGAGCCTTCGAAGTGTAGGAAGTGAATTTCCAGGCATTTCCGATTAAGTTCTGCAATACAGCCCGTAATAAAATTTCATCCCCGCGCGCAATAAGCCCCGGGGCGATCATAAATTTAACCTCTCGTTTTAAATCTTCTCGTTGGTATTCTTCGGAAAGATCTTTTGCTAAACTCGTGAGATCTACCTTTTGTTCATTCGGTTTGATGGCATTGAAATAAAAAAGGTTAGTCAATCCTTCTAAGATTCGGCTCATTCGTTCAGAGGCTTTGTGAATGCGCTTTAAGTAATCGTCGCCCTCCCCATCGAGTTTTCCTCTACACTTCTCTTCTAAAAGGGAAACAAAGCTTTGAATGGTGTTTAAAGGGGTTCGAAGATCGTGAGACATCATGTAATTGAACAATTCTATTTCTTTGGCAGTTTCTTCGAGGTCGTGAGTGCGTAAGGCCACTCGTTGTTCAAGCTCCTGATTCAACTTCGATATTTCTTTTTCCGCTTTTTTCCACTCGGTGATATCTTCGATGGCCAAAAGAATGAGGGGGGAATCCAAATCCTGTGAAAACTGGCGGGCATTTAAAATCAGGGTTTTGCGGCCAAGGTCTGGAAAGTTGTAGCTCATTTCAAAATCTTGGAAGGGCTTATTGTGAGAAAGAACAGCATCTAAGATTTCTCTTAAGAGGGGATTATTCCATTGTCCCTTCCCCAAATTAAAAAAGAAGTGCCCTTCTGCTTCTTCCTTTGCCGTATGGAAAACTCGGTAAAAAGCCTGATTGGCTGTTTTTACTTTAAGGCCCGAAGTGAGTATGATTAAAGGTTCGCGCACCGTATCAACAATGGCTTCCGCGTAGGCTTGGGCTATTTTCACTCGCTCTAAAGTTTGCTTGATTTCATGTGTATCTAAAAAAGAAAGAATGGCCCCCTCGTTTTTATTTTCTTGGTTTTTGTAGGGCCTAACCTTCATAGAATACCAGTGACCTTCCAAAGTTTTGACCTCTTTTTCCTGTAGGGAAGATCCGTGCATGACTTCTAAAATGAAATTTATCCAATGAGGCAGGTCAATTAAGGGTTTAATATCTTCTAAGGGCCGCCCCAAATCGCTGGGCAAAACGTTTAACACCTTTTTTGCGGAAGGGGTGAAATGGCGCACTTTTAAGTGGTTATCTACAATAATGATGGGAATATGCACGCTGCTTAAAACATTTTGCAGATCGGTGTTAGATCGATTGAGCTCCAAATTCCGGCTTTGTAATTCTTCGTTGAGCGTGGTGAGCTCTTCATTGGTGGAAGAAAGCTCTTCTTTGGCCGTTTCCAACTCTTCGTTGGTGGTTTGCAGTTCTTCGATGCTAGAGTTCAGTTCTTCATGGGCTGCCTGCATTTCTTCGTTGGTGGCTTCATGATCTTCGACGATCGATTGCTGGTATTCTTTTGCACCGCTGAGCTCTTCTTTTAATTTCTGAATTTGCTGTTTGAGCTCTTTATGTTCTCGCCTCTCGCCTTTCTTTAAAAAAGGCGTTTTCTTAAGGGGATTTTTTTGTTTGATCGATTCCTCAAATAAGATCAGAAAATGATGTTCGGAGAGGGTAGGCAATTTTAAAGGATTTACTTCTATATTCGCATATAATGATCCTTCTTTTTTATGGAGAAGGATATTCTCTTTGCGAACCGAGGCATTTATTTTTTTTGCCTGGCGAATGGCTTGGCGTATCTCTAAAAAGAGGCCCCCCCGCGCCATTTTTAAAAGATTTAAGCTGGCTCTCCCTGGGGAGAAAGTGAGGTAAGGGCTCGTATCTCCCCGAAACTGAAGAATTTCCATTTCTTCATTCACTAAGATGGCGGGAGGGGTGTATTGGCTGAGGAGAAGCTGGTTGACCGATTTTTCGAGATCGCGTTCTCCGTTTACGGCAACGGCCAGCACTTTGCTTGAATGGAGAGAGGGGTTTAATTTGCTTCTTTTGGCATCATAGCCCATGAACTGTAAAGAAGGAGCCGTCGGAGCCACTTTTTTAAAATAAATTTTTTGTTTTTTATCGAGCTCGCCGAATAAATTGGAAAAGCTGGCAATCCCCTCCGAGTTTCCCAAGGCTAGAAAACCTTCCTGCTTGAGGGCATAATGCAGAATCGGAAAGAGTCTTTTTTGCAAAACCGGCCCCAAATAAATCATTAAGTTTCTGCAGCTGATGAGGTCAAGATGCGAAAAAGGGGGGTCTTGGGTGATATCATGTTTGGCAAAGATGCACATTTCTCGAAGTGATTTGATGATTTGATAGCCTTGTTCGCTTTTAACGAAGAATTCACGCAAACGCTCAGGCGAAACATTGCCCATGCTTTCTTCGGGGTAAAAGCCTAGCCTTGCCTTTGCGAGTACAAGCTCGCTGATGTCCGTCGCAAAAATCTGGATGGGCACGCGCTTGGAAATATTTCTTAAGTATTCCAAAAGGCAGATGGCAATGGAATAACCCTCTTCGCCAGAAGAACATCCGGGCACCCAAATTCGGATGGGGTCATTGGAAGCGCGATTTTTCATTAAAGAAGGAAAGAGAGAAGTTTTGAAAACTTCGAAAACCTCCGGATCACGAAAAAAATGGGTCACGTTGATGAGAATATCTTGGTATAAGGCATTCACTTCCTCAGGGTTTTGCTGCAAAGCATGAAGATAATCTTTGGCTTGCTTCATTTTGTTTGCTGCAATGCGCCGATGAATGCGCCGTAATAAGGTGCTGGGTTTGTAATAAGTGAAGTCAACCCCGGTGTTTTTGTAAACGAGAGAAATAATTTTTTGAAAAATGGTTTCTTCAATCTCTTCGGGCTCTTCTTTTTCAAAAGAAGAGGGCCTTTTCTCCGAAAAAACAGAAAGGTGCGAGGCAAATTCTATAAGTTTTTTTGCAATTTTTTCGGGAGGGAGAATGAAATCCACGTAACCCGCTTGGATGGCGTTGTGGGGCATACCACCAAATTTTGCCGTCTTTTCATCTTGAGCAAAAGTAAAGCCTCCATTTGCCCTTATTTCCTTCAGCCCGAGGGTGCCATCGGTTGCCATTCCTGAAAGAATAATGCCGATAGCTAGATTTTTTCGTTCTCTTGCCAGGGATTGAAAAAAAGTATCGATCGGGTGATGCATGTCCCCCCTTTTTTTTCGAGGCACGAGATTCAAGGTTCCATTAGAAATACTCATGCTGGTATTGGGAGGAATAATGTAAATATGGTTGGGCTTGATGGGAAGGCCGTCTTTCACTTCGAGAGTGGGCATGGAGCTGTAGCGGGAGCAAAATTCTGTAAGCATGCTTTCATGAGTGGGATCTAAATGTTGAATGAATACGAAAGCCATCCCTGTGTTATTGGGAAGAGTTTGAAGCAATTGAATGAAGGCTTCTAAGCCTCCTGCAGAAGCCCCAATGCCCACAATGGGGAATTTTTTAGCTCTCAAGTTCAGCCCATTTTCTACATTTTTTTTGGATGATGCAGAAGAGGGCTTTGGGGGGGTGGAAGTTTTACGCAAAGAGATTTTATTTTTTCTTCCCATATTTTTTCTCATTCATGCCTACCCCCCTCAGTAGAGAATAGATGATACGTGAAGAAAAGGCCCTGAGATTATAAATCAAGGAGCTTATAGAGCCGTTTAGAAAGCCTATCAAGTGAAATCCGGAACTGATTTGAAATTGTTGGAGCTTTTGAGAAAATAGTTTTATAAGAAATGAACAAGAGAAGAAGGAAATATGGGCTTTCATTTTTCTTTCAAAGTTTTTTTCTTAGTTCTTGCCTATCTTCTAGCCGTGGAGATCCCTGTATCTATAGCTTCAGGCCCTCACAAACAAAAAACTACTTTGTCTAAAAAAGAAAAAACAGATTTCTGGTCTCGGGCGCAAAATCTCAAAAAAAAGATGTTTCGGGAAGATCAGGAAGACTCGAGTCACTTAAGTAACCCTATACTTATTAAGGAGATGCCTTCCATTAAGCCCGAATCTCTGCCTTGTGAGTTTCAGCCGAATATTCGCTCAATGGGAGGCTTTCTCACCGAATGTAAATGGTAAGCGAGAAAGAGGTAAGTAAATGTTAAAAATGGCTCCTTGCTTGGGAGTGCTAGTGGCGGTGATTTTTCCTTGATGGCGATAGATAATTTTTTGGCAAATCGCAAGGCCAAGGCCGCTTCCTTCATATTCTCCCCGACCGTGCAGCCTCTGAAAGGGCTCTAAGATCTTATTGGAATATTCTTGCTCAAAACCAATGCCATTATCTTGAATAATGATTTGGGCAACATGCTTCCCCGATGAAGTGGCTTTTATCTTAATTTGGGAGGGGATTTCTTTTTGCCGAAACTTCAGTGAATTTGAAATCAAGTTTTGAAATAATTGGATCATCTGAATTTTGTCACCATAGATTTTTGGCAGTTTTTCTACTTGGATAGTCGCGTGGGCTTCTTGAACCCTCATTTCAAGTTCTACAAGAACATCTTGAATCACTGAATTTAAATCCACTAATTCAAAAGGTTTTTTTTGGATATTCACACGGGCGAATTGAAGCAGATCCCGAATTAAATTTCCCATTCGATGCGTGGCATTTTGGATGCGTTCAAGTAAAAAGACCGTATCCGGATTGAGCTGAGAACCTAATTGTTCTTTGATCGTATCCGTAAAGCCCGCCACGATGTAAAGAGGCTCTTGAAGATCGTGAGAGGCAATGTAGGCGAAATGTTCTAATTCTTTGTTTGAGCGTTCTAACTCTTCGCTTCTTTGTTTTAAAGATTCTTCTGCTCGATTGCGCTGGCTCATGGTTGCAGAGAGAATCATGCTCGTTATTGCTAAAATTCCCATAAAAATCTGCAAAAGGATCAAACTTTGGAGAAGACTTTCTTGAACAAAAGGGCCTGAAGAATGGAGGGTATGCCAAAGGGCGATAAAAGATATGCAGAGGGTAGTGGCCGTGGTTTCGCGAGGCCCAAAGCGAAGGGCGGCCCAAATCAAGAAGGGGAAAATGACGAAGGTGTGTGGATAGGGGAGTTTGTTAAAGATGAATTGGTTATAAAAGATCATTTCAGAAACCACGCCTAATAAAATAAACAAAAGGCTGCCTTCGAGAATTCTCATCCATTTGAAACGAAACTTAGAGCCTATGCTCCAGGTGAGCAAAACGGGGGCCACAATGAGATCTCCCATCATATCTCCTATCCACCAGGTCCAGCCGGCGGCGAAAAAATTAGAGGAAGGGATGACCTTTCCCAGCCAACTGCTCGTAGTTCCTAGGGTAGCACTGACGAGGGTGCTTAAGAATGCCGCCAAGAAAATGAGGCCGATAACATCAATGAGGCGCTCTAAGGAATTCTTGAAGTGAATAAAACGAATGAGAAGATAGCTTCCCAAAAGGGCTTCTAAGGTATTTCCAAAGCTAATACCCAGCGCTACTCCCCATGGAATGCCCCCGAGCCAATTCGCCAAAAAAGCACCCAGGGCTATTCCTGGCCAATATTCGATTCCCAATATCAAGAGGGCAGCGAGTGAAATACCAGAAGGGGGCCATACCGCGGTGGCCACTCCATTGATGGCCCCTAAGGAAAGGCCGAGCTTCGCCGTGAAAAAATAAAGAGCGGCTAAAAGCCCTACTTTCAAGAGATAAGAAGTAGGCTTGCTTTTAAGTGGGGTCATGATTTTGAGAAAATTCATTTCCAAAATCTTAGCATCGCTCATTCTGACAAGAAAAGAGGAAATGTTTTATTCATTCTCCCTTTTTGCGGTGACGAGGCTGCCGCTTTTTGAATAAGTAATGGAAATGACAATCGGACGGCAGCACACGTGGCAATCTTCGGTATATTCAATCACCTCATCGGAAGCTTCGGGCTCGATCACGATGCTTTCGCCGCAATAAGGGCATTCTACAAAAATGGCTTCGTTCATAGAGGGTTTATTTACACGATTTGCTTGTAAAAGGAGAGTGTAAATAGGCTGCTCAGGGAATCTCTTACCCGTAAATCCTCCTATCCCCGATTGTTTTTTTCACCGACAAATCTTTAAGCTCAGTTGTTATTCCTTTAAGCAGATGGAGGTGTAGAGTGGAAAAAACGCCCTCAAAACCAGATACCAAAGAAAAAAAGAGCTCCGAAAAGCCTCAGCGATCGAAAAAGGAAAGGAAATTTTCATTTTTTATCCCAGTGGCATTAGCGGGGCTGGTTTTGATTTTTCTCTTCCATTATTTTTGGCGGTCTCCCGCGCCCGAAGCTCCTGCCTCGGCTTTTTCTCCTTCGGAATCTTTTTTCACGATGCTTCGAAAGGAAATCCAGGAAGTGGGAGAGGCTAAATCTTATTTTCGATGGGCTCAAAACATCCAAGGCTCCGAAACTCTTCCGTCTGGCCTATCCACTTCCAATGCCTATCCTTCTGATTTTTTGAATGCGGCCCAGAATTATGCTCGGGCCTTCGAGCGCTATAGCCACGCGAAGCAAGTGATGGAAAGCATCAAAAAAGGAGATCTCGTTGAGAACGATGAAGCATGTAAAAAATCTTTCGTTCAAATTCTCGAAAAATACATCGCTGCCACTGAAATTTTTAAGGAAAATGCGAAAGAACTCTATCAAAGAAAGGAAAAGGGGGAGGAAGAGAAAGAAGATCCTATCATTACGGATGCCCATGCCAAATACGAGCTTGCCGAGCAATTGATGTCGCGTTTTTTATTAGAGGGTTGCCAGGGGCAATTTTTTAAATATGTGAAGTCTAAAGACGCAGCCCAGAAAAAATTGGCGTTTTTAGCTTATCAAAACTTTTTTTTAGAAAATTTTGATCCTCAAACGACGGCAATGTTGTTCGATTATCAATCCTCCGAAGATTCGTTAGGAGCCATTCTTAAAATGAACCTTTAAAATCTTTACTAGAGTGCCCGGGGCCGGAATCGAACCGGCACGACCCGTTAGAGCCTCAGGATTTTAAGTCCTGTGCGTCTACCAATTCCGCCACCCGGGCGGCGATTCTTAAAATATTTACCTATCCCATTCTTATTTATGCCAAGGCAACTAAATTTTTGCGCGTGAAGGGCTAAGATGGTTTTTCATCATTTAAGAGGAGCCCCGAGAAATAAATCAGGGATTGCCCGATTGTTAAAAGAATTTTTTATCTATATTTTGATACTTCTTTTCGAGAAAAAATAATTTAAGGAGGCCATATGGATATTTTTAAAATGCTTAAAGAAGACCATCAAAAGGTAAAAAGATTATTTAAACAGTTCGAAGCGAGTGATGCAAAACAGTCTGTGGCCGGCGAAATTTTTCGTGAGCTAGAGATTCATACGCAGGTGGAAGAGGAAATTTTTTATCCAGCCATCGAAAAAGCGGCGGAAGACGAAGAACTCGAGGAGCTCGTGAGCGAAGCTTATGAAGAGCATCGTTTGGTAAAGGAAATCATAGAGGAACTCAAAGAATTAAGCGCTGAAGACGAGGGGTTTAAGGCTAAATTCTACGTTTTGCGAGAGAATGTGGAGGCTCATATCGAAGAGGAAGAAGATGAACTTTTTCCTCTGGCCAAAAAGGCTTTAAAACCCGAAATCGAAGAGATCAGCGAAGAAGCGGAAGAAAGAAAAGAAGATTTGGCGGCCGCTGCCCATTGAAGAAAAAAGAAACGTAAAAAAGGAAAATAAAAGAGGCTCGGGTGGGAATTGAACCCACGTATAGAGGTTTTGCAGACCTCTGCCTTACCACTTGGCTACCGAGCCAGGTTACCGCTTCATGTAAAAAGTCACCTACTGCGTTGGCGCTTCGTCAGCAATGCTCACATACTATGTTAAGAGAATTATTATCAAATTACTTGACCAAAGCAAGTAGGGCTCTTACCTTTATAGAACTTTCCTTCGAGGTGTCAAATTGAAAGACAAATATCAAGAAGTTCTCTCCAAAGCCCAAATCCAAAGCCGGGTGCGTGCGCTTGGGGAGGAAGTTTCCCGTGATTACCAGGGGAAAGAGCTGGTGGTGATAGGCGTGCTCAAAGGCTCTTTTGTTTTCATGGCCGACCTCGTGAGAGAGCTTAAAGTTGCTGTGCGTTGCGATTTCATTCGAGTGTCGAGTTATAATTCACAAGGAAAAACCGAATCCATCCGGCTAGATTTTGATGTGACCCAGCCCATTGCGAATGAACATGTGCTTCTCGTGGAAGATATTTTAGATACGGGCAACACGCTCCGATATTTGCTGAAGCATTTAGCCAGCAAAAATCCAAAGAGCCTCCAGGTCTGCTGTTTGCTGGATAAAAAGCATCACCCCGATTTGACCAGCCAGATTCGCTATGTGGGTTTTGATGTCCCCAGCGTTTATCTAGTGGGTTACGGGCTCGACCTGAACGGAAAATACCGCGAGCTTCCTTCTGTGGCCCGAATGGATTTGCCGGGCACTTCAAAACAATCACAATAACGTTAGGGGGCGAAGTCTTGCCACATTCCTTGCTGCCGGAGGCGGGCCGTTTTTTCGAGCTGCATAAATTGACTCCGGTATTTAAAAGAGAAAGACGAAGAAGTGCTGCAATAACCATTTTCCACTAAAATGCGGTTTGCCATGAATTTGCCTGAGCTTCCCCAAAAGGGCATGAAACCTTCGTCTACCACCCCCGACATTTTTTTGAGGTTCATTACAAATAGTACGAATGCCCAAGTTTTAGTTTCGTGATCTTTTTCTCCTTCAAGCCACACCTTATGATTGAGCAGCATTTTTTCGGTAAACTGCTTGGCTTTTTCGCCCCACTTTTTGATTCGTTCATCGCTGGAATCGGCCTGAGGACAGGAGATGCCGGTCAAGTGAATCGTTTGATGATTATCTAACACAATCGTGCTAGCATCGAGCACTTGGCTCACCGTAAACATTTCAGGGTCTTTACCTTTAGCGTGGGCAACACAAGCAAGGCTTAAAATAAGAAAGGTAAAAGTAAAATATTTTTTCATGTTCAATTTCCTCATTTTTTAGTGGAATCTTAGTTTTTATTCTCATTACAATAACCCCTCCTTTAAAATGGCAAGCAGAAAAGAAAAATGAACATCTCCGAGCAAAAAGAACGCCAAACGCAAACAGAACTCGATAGCCTCGTGGTGAATATCGAGCTCACCTTAATTAGCATTATCCAAGGGGTGGCTCTTTATTTTCTCACCGAAAATTCCAAAGCGCTTATTCTTGAGAGGCAGTGGCTTTATTTTCCTTATATCTTGAGTGCCCTATTTATCATTTTTACGTTTTGGTCACGCTCCATTATTCATACGCTCACGGTGATTCGTTGGCCTTTGCAATTTGGCCACAATTTTTTATACATTGCCGCCACCTGGATTGAAGCGATTAGTTTTACCCAGCTTTCCAACCCTCTCCATTGGTTTGGGCTCCAAGCTGTTTTTGCCTTTGTGTTGTGGTGCCTCTTTGTGAGCGATTTGCAGATTATTGGGCGTCGGATGGAAGATAGCCAAGGTAGCGCCGGGGATCTTCTTTATGAAAAGGTAAGGAAAGATCAATTCATCAATATTCGTTTTCTTTTTCCGATTAATATTTTGTTTAATGCAGGGGTTTATTTTCTATTGAGGCAATATCCTGAATATTTTTTAATTGAATCAGGACATTTCTGGGTAGCATTTTTTCAGAGCCTTGTAACGCTAGGTTATTTAGCTTACGGGGTTTATTTTTACAAAAAGTTAGCTCCCGCCATTGCCAGAACCCGGCGCGAATGGCGAGACGACACTCTCATCGAAGATTGATCCGATTAAAAGCGTTGAAGTTCTCGAGAGGAATTAAAGCCCAAGGTAAACGGAGGCTAGGAATATAAAACTAATGAGGCCGTTGGCTTTAAAGAAAGCGGCGTCGATCCTCGAAAGATCGTGGGGTTTTATGAGAGAATGCTGATAAATAAATAAAATGCCCATCAAGCCCAAACCAGCGAAATAGGGCCAGTGAAGATCGGCGAATCTGCCCAGAGCAAAGAAAAGAAAGAATGAAACTAAATGCATAAGGCGAGCGATTTGTAGAGCTTTTGGAATTCCAAATATGACGACCATCGAATGCAGTTGGTTCGATTGATCGAATTCATAGTCTTGAGTGGCATATAGAATATCGAAGCCCGCCACCCAGAATAAAACCGCTAAGCATAAAACGAGGGGGATCCCATTCAGGCGATTTGCAATGGCGATCCAAGCTCCGATGGGAGCCATGCCGAGGGAAAGCCCGAGAAAAATTTGGGAATAAGCCGTAAAGCGTTTGGTGTAAGAGTAAAAAAATAAGAGAAAGAGAACGAAAGGAGAAAGGATTAAGCAAAGTTTTCCTAAGAGATAGGAAATATAAATGAATCCAATGGAGGAAAGAAGAGTGAGCATCAAGGTGTACTGTTTGGAAAGAATACCGCGGGGAATATGGCGGTCTTGGGTGCGTGGGTTTTTAGAATCATAGTCGGCATCCGCCCAGCGATTGAAAGCCATAGCGGCAGTGCGAGCAAAGATAAGAGCGAGCATAATTCTTAGAAGAGTGATGGGAGATGGCATTCCTTGCGCAGCGATCAAGAGAGATCCCAAGGCGAAGGGCATCGCAAAGATGCTATGCGAGAATTTAATGAGCTCTAGAGTGTTACGAATTTTTTTCAGGGACATTGAGTTTACCTTCATAACGTTTCATGAGAGAATTTTCAATTCCCATTTGATCCAGTACTCGCGAAATAACCGTGTTGACTACTTCTTCAATTGTTTTGGGTTTGGAATAAAAAGAAGGGATGGCAGGAATGATAGAGGCCCCGGCGAGCATGAGGAGTTTCATATTCTCCACATGAATGAGATTGAAAGGAGTATCGCGCGGGACAAGAATCAATTTCCTTTTTTCTTTGAGGAAAACATCGGCAGAACGTGTGATGAGATCGTCGGAGATTCCATGAGCAATACGTCCCAGCGTGCCCATGCTGCAGGGAATAATCACCATTTGGTCATATTTTGCAGAACCACTGGCAAAGGGAGCTCTGAAATCTTTTTTAGAAAAAACTCTGAAGCCATCATCTTCAAAATTCCCCCCCAATTCATCTGCCCAAATGGTTTTGGCATTATCAGACGCGACAATTTCTACCTGATGAGGGGTGCTTTTTAAGAAATGAAGCAGCTCTCTTGCGTAAATGGCTCCAGAAGCGCCTGTGATGGCTACAACGATTTTCATGTTTCTCCGATGGTTTTTTGGCCGACGACGATGCTTGCAATGTTAGAAGTTAAATTTTTTCGATCGAGCAGGTGAAAATATTTGTTCACCATCACATTCACAAATTCTTCTACGGTGTAATAAGATTGAATGGAATTAAAAAGGTATTCATAAGCCTCAGGATCTTTTGAAATCATTTGGCCCACGCGCGGTAAAACCCATTTTCCAAAGGTCGCGTGGAAAAGTTTGCTTTTTAAAGAAGTGGGTTTAAAAAATTCGAGGATAATCACTCTACCTAAGGGCGCCAGCACTTTATAAATTTGTTGCAAGCATCTTTTGTTATTCAGCACATTGCGCATCCCGAAACCGCAAATTACCGCATCGAAAGTTTCGGGCTCAAATTCCAGATTCATCGCGTCGCCCACCATGATTTTTACTCGGGGTTTTTTTTCTGTGGGGATTTTTTTTTCTCCGAATTCCAGCATTTTCTCAGAGAAATCAAGGGCGGTGATTTGTGCCTGTGGAAATTTTTCAAGAATAGCGAGTGTGAGATCCAAAGTTCCTGCGCATAGATCTAAAACTTTTAAATTTTCTTTCGGTGGAATGTAAGAGATGGCTTTTTTGCGCCAACGCTGATCGATGGAGGCGCTTAAGGTACGATTGAGTTGATCGTAAGTGGGGGCAATACGACTGAACATTTCTTGAATGCTTTGAGCTTTTTCTGGATTCATTTTATTCCTAATTTCGGCCAAAGAGCATCCACCTTTTTTTTCGTAGCTTCATCCATTACCATATCTTCCGGCCATTCTCGGGTGTAGCCTTCTTCTTTCCATTTACGAGTGGCATCGATTCCCATTTTGCTGCCGATGAATTGTTGGGGAGAGGCGTGATCGAGGTGATCGACGGGCCCATCCACAAAAGTAATATCCCGCTTCGCGTCGATGTTATTGGAAACACGCCATACAATTTCAGTGATGTTGTGAACATTCACATCGTGATCAACCACGATGAAAGCTTTGCAAAACATCATCTGACCCATCCCCCACAGCGCATGCATAATTTTAAAGGCGTGGCCGGGATATTGTTTCTTGATGCTCAAGATACAAAGATTATGAAAACAAGCTTCGGGGGGTAAATTCATGTCGATTACTTCGGGGAAAGTCATTTGAATTAAAGGCAAGAAGAGGCGTTCTGTGGCACGGCCCAGTTGAGCATCTTCCATCGGAGGAATTCCCACAATGGTAGTAAAATAAATCGGATTTTTGCGATGCGTAATTTTCGTAACGTGAAACTTCGGAAATTTCTCGACGGGCGTATAATAACCCGTGTGATCCCCAAAGGGGCCTTCATCCACCAATTCTTCGGTGGGGTCGATATAACCTTCTAAAATAAAATCAGCCGAAGCAGGCACTTGCAAATCGTTTGTTAAACACTTCACGGTTTTGATGGGCTCGCCTTTTAAAAACCCCGCGAACATGAATTCATCGATTTGATCGGGCAGTGGAGCGGTGGCGGTGTAAGTGAGCACGGGATCCCCGCCAAGGGCAACGGCTACCGGGATTTTCTCTTTCCGGTCTTTATATTTTTGGTAATGCCGTGAACCCACTTTGTGGATTTGCCAATGCATGGCGGTCGTTTGTTTGTCGAGGACTTGCATGCGATAAAGGCCTACATTACGGATGCCATTTTCTGGATCGCGCGTGATCACCATCGGAAAAGTGAGAAATTTTCCGCCATCTTTTGGCCAGCATTTCAAAATGGGAAGTTTCGAAAGATCGACTTCATCCATCACCACTTCTTGGCAATGTCCGGAGCCCACTTCTTTGGGAAGTGATTTTGCGATTTCCATGAGTTTAGGAATCACTTTTAATTTGTCCCACAAAGATTGAGGGGGATGCGTTTTGATGAGTTCTCGGAGTTTATTCGCAAGTTGTTCTACGTCTTCTACATCCAGCGCCCAAGCCATGCGTTTCCATGAACCATAAGTGTTGATCAAAACAGGAAATGAACTACCTTTTACCTTTTCAAATAAGAGGGCAGGTCCGCCTTGCTTCATCACACGATCGGCGATTTCAGTGATTTCTAAAACAGGGTCGACTTCTTGGCGAATACGAACGAGTTGTTTGCGTTCTTCGAGCAAAGTAACAAATTCTTGTAAGGAAGAGGGCATAAGGATCTCTTTTTTTTAAACTTTTACTATCTTAGGCATTTGGATAAGCAAGACTCTAAGCAGTCATCCAGGTTTTCCCATCAATCATCACAAAATCAACTTGCTTTGCCTTCACTATTTCTTCCATCGCTGCATCTTGGTTCTTTACGATATGACTAGGGAGTTTGAAACCAATAATATCGGCTTTTTTGCCGGGGCTTAAAGAACCAATTTCTTCATCCATCTTTAAGGCATAAGCCCCATGCAAAGTCGCCATTCGTAGCCATTTGGCGGGGGGGATGGCAGGGCATTCTTTTTGTCCGAGGCGGATTTGGTCGAGCATGGAGAGGCTCATCCCTGAAGCGAGAGAGTCGGTGCCTAAGGCGATATTAATTTTTTTGCTACGCAAGCCATCAAAATCGAATTTGCGATGATGAAAGTAAGCATGGGATCCGGGACAATGCACGACACTCGCCTTTTTTTCTCCTAGACGTCGAATATCTTCTTCATCCACATAGTTGCAATGAATGGCCATCACGTGGTCCGATAAAAAATTCTTTTCTTCAAGATAATGAATCGCAGAATTGCGCAGCGTGATCTCCTGATCTGGAATTTCGCCTTTGCTTTTGATGAATTCATACAAAGGACCTTGCTGTTGTTTGAAATATTTGTCTTCCTCCGCACTTTCGGAAAGATGAATCGAGTAAACAGGCAGATCTTCATCCATGACTTCTTTAAAAATTTCTGGATGAAGCGCATGCACAGAATGGGGAGTGGGAATCACTTTGAGCAGTGTTTTTTGTTTTTTAAACATTTTTTGAAATTCTTTGGCAAAGCCGAAAGTTTCTTCCGCCATTTCTTTGCGGGTTCCTAGGACTTCTACAAACAAGTAACCCCTGAAAGGGCTTTTGAGTAAAGTGACTAAATCGGTGTTAAAGCTGACATGATCTCCGATCGTCGTAATGCCACTCTTCAACATTTCATCGATGCCTTGTAGAATTCCTTTTTCATAAGCCACGGCGGAAATCTTGTTTTTTTCCTCCACCAGTTTTTCGATCCACCCTGTGAAGGTTCCGGGATAGCGAAAATCCCGCATACAGGTGAGTTCTAAGTGGGAATGAGCGTTGACGAAGCCTGGCACGAGCACGGTGTCGTTCAAACATTTAATTTGCGTGATTTTTTTGGTGTAAAGTTTTTCGAGGTCTCGTGCGAAACCTACATCGTGAATGATATTTCCTTCAATGAGAATGCCTCCCTGTTCGATGGGGGTGGAATCCATAGGAAGTAATAGGGCAGATTCGAGAAGTATCATGCGACTTTTTTCACTGTATTATAGAAGGTGTCACGTTGTCGGGGAATGTAGCCCCACTCTTCAATAATCCGGTGAAGTTCGTTGATATTGGTTTGATTGGGAACGCCGGTGGATCTCACGACGTTTTCTTCGAGCAAGGTGGAGCCTAAATCGTTTCCCCCAAACTGCAAAGCGACCTGTGCCATTTTGAGCCCTTGAGTGAGCCAAGAGACTTGAATGTTCTGGAAGTTATCAAGAAAAATTCGGCTCAGTGCTAACGTTTTCAGATAATCGTGGCCGCCCACCGATTCACCCCCCATGGGGGAATTACCCGGAACGTAAGTCCAGGGGATGAAGGCGAAGAAGCCTTGAGTTTTGTCTTGGAGTTCGCGAAGTAAATTTAAATGAGTCACTCGATCTTCCAAAGTTTCCACATGACCAAACATCATGGTGGCCGAGCCTTGAATGCCTAAGCGATGCCCTGTTTCGGCAACCTTCAACCAATTGGCGGCATTTACTTTTCCGGCGGAAATATCTTTGCGGATGCGATCCACCAAAATTTCAGCGCCGCCGCCGGGAAGAGAATCGAGCCCCGCTTTTTTAAGGGATTTAAGAATTTCTTCATAAGATAATTTGCAAACTCTTGAAATATGATCGATTTCAGGAGGCGAAAAGGCATGAATAGTAATGGAAGGAAACTTGTTTCGAATATGGCTGACTAAGTTCGTATAATAATCAAGTTTCCAATCGGGATGATGGCCCCCTTGCATGAGAATTTGGGTGCCCTTATTTTGAAGGAGGTCTTCGATCTTTTCATCGATTTCCGCATAGCTATGTTCCCATGAACCTTCCGCGTTTTTATCTCGGCGGAATGCGCAAAATTTGCAACGCAAGACACACACATTTGTATAATTAATGTTGCGATCAATTACATAGCCAATGATATTTCCATTTTTGGTTTTGTTGAGAGAATCCGCCAAACGTCCCAGTGAAAGCAGGTCTCCTTCTTGAAATAAAGTGAGACACTCTTCCGGCGTAATGCGCTGACCCCGCTCAATTTTACGATACAAACTTGAAATTGAGTTCATGCAAATAGCCTTGGATGGGTTTTAAGAGTTTGTAAAATTGCCGAATGCCATCTAGTTCTGGCCCTTCCATAGTATAATGGATGTTTTTTGTGAAGTAGTGTTTTAATAAGGATCTCTCTATCCCCCTCTCCCTTGGAGGGAGACGGCGTGGTGAGCCTGTCGAACCAGGGTGGGGTGAGGGGGAACATGTGAGTTGATCAATAATTTTATCAATATTTTGAAGCCCTTGGTTTCTGCTTTCGAGAAGCAAGTTCGTCACTTGGCTTTTCGGATCGAGAGTCATCCAAGCCGCAAACACGAAGGGTTTGTTTTGCCAAGAGTACCATTCTGCTCCTAAATCAAATCCCACTCCTTTTTCATGAAAAGTTTTATCTCCGATCAAAAGTTTGGCATCGATATCGCTATGAGAAAAATTGGATGTGAAATGAAGAGTATTTAAATTGATTCCGTATTTATGATGAAGAATCACTTTGAGTAAGGCATGAGAAGTGCGCGATTCGGGATCAAGATAGATAGTGCGAGCAGAGCGAAGCAATTCCCCGAGGGCACCTGGTAGATCGCCACGTCGTCCTTCGAACTCTTCGCGATGACATTCAAAATACAAGCTCACGCTTTTTACTGACCCCCGACAAGCAATTGCTAAATTGGGTACCAGATACAAATCGGGATTCTCAAAATAGTTCACAATGGGAAGCAGAGCAGCCTCGACCTGTCCGTTTTGAAGCAGTTTGAAGAGTTCTGCGGGCGGACGGTGAATGAGTTCCACTTCCTGTGGATTTAAAGCATAGGTGAGGGGAAGGGCATTCATGTAAGGCACGCAGCCAAGTTTGAGCATAAGCTCTTTCAAGCATGTCTTGTTTGTTTTTGTCAAATGGCCAGCGATAGGATAATGTGCGTAAATGTTGCTTAGCCACAAAACTCCGCCCGGCCCCAAAGGCTTGCCTTTTTTGGGCAGCCTCCTCGACATGCGCCGCGATATTATAAAACTGCTGATGGATTCTACGCGTGATTACGGTGGAATCGTTAAATTAAAATTGGGGTATGATCTTGCTTTTTTAGTGAGTGAGCCCGAATTTCTCAAATACGTTTATCTCGATCATCATAAAAATTTTACCAAACAAACCAAGGCCTGGAAATTATTTCGCCTCATTTTTGGCGAAGGTTTGCTGACGAGTGAAGGAGAGCTCTGGCGACAACAAAGACGCTTGATGCAGCCTAGCTTTCATCGCGAACGCATTGCCTCTTTGGTGAAGGTGATGGTGAACGCCAGTGCTGAAATGCTCAAAACTTGGGAAGAAAAAAATCAAGTGGATGTTTCTGCAGAAATGATGCGGCTCACTTTGCGCATTGTGGGAGAAACGCTTTTGGGAATTAACATGAGCGATCAAGCAGACGTAGTGGCAAAAACCTTGCCCATTCTTTTAGATCAAACGATTCATCAAATTACTAAAGTAGTGGGTCTGCCTTTGAGTTTTCCATCTCCTCGTAATTTAAGGTTTAGAAAAGCCTTAAAAGACATGCGTGGGATTGGCGCAAAAGTTATCGAAGAGCGCCGGCATCATCCCGAGAAAAATGCAGATTTACTTTCGATGTTGATGGAAGCCCGAGATGAAGAAACGGGCGAAAAAATGAGCGAAGAACAATTGCTCGATGAAGTGATGACCCTTTTTCTCGCGGGCCATGAAACTACAGCGAATGCCTTAACCTGGACCTGCTATTTGCTTTCTCAACATCCTGACGTAGAAAAGAAAGTTCGCGAGGAAGTTGAACATATTTTGCGAGGGCATTCTCCTCGTTTTGAGGATTTACCAAAGCTTTCCTATCTTGAGAGAGTGATCAAAGAATCGCTGCGCCTTTATCCTCCCGTTTGGTTCATGGGGCGCTTAGTGATGGAAGATGATGAAATCGGCGGCTACTTTGTCCCCGCAAAATCGATGATTTTTTTGAGTCCTTATATAACGCATCATTCCCGCCATTTGTGGGAGGAGCCCGAACGTTTTGACCCCGATCGTTTTCTTCCGGAAAGATTTTCCCAGAAACACCGCTTTGCTTATACCCCCTTTGGAGCGGGCCCCCGTCAATGCATTGGCAACGGCTTTGCCCTGATGGAAGCCCAAGTGATTCTTGCGATGATGCTGCAAAAATATCGATTCCAGCTCGTGCCAGGGCATCGCGTGGAAATGGATCCCATTATTACTTTGCGAGCCAAATATGGGATGAAGATGAACTTAGAAAAAAGAGGGGGCTCCTTTATACACTGCTGAATCGCACGGGGTTCGCGCTGAGATTTTTACTGAGGCTTAAGATTTGGCGGGCTTCTGCAGTGCTGGCTACTTCTCTTCCGACTTCGCGACATAAGCGAGCCGCCTTTTCAACAAGATCTCCGTTCGAAGTGGCCATTTTACCCGGCTCTACGTAAAAATTATCTTCGAGACCCACTCGAATATTTCCCCCGAGCACGAGGGCAGCCATAATCATTTTCCATTGATCGTGGCTAATTCCAATCACTTCCCAGGTGGAATCTGGCGGAATAATACTTTGCTGGGTAGCAAGGTGCTCTACTTTTGCAGGCAATCCGCCAAGAACGCCCATGATGAAACTAAACTGAATGGGACGTTTTAAAACGCCCATATCCATCAAAGGCCAAATGCTTTCGGTATGGCCCACATCGAAACATTCCAGCTCGGGCTTCACTCCGACTGCATTCATATTATTGAGATAATAAAGAATCGTTTCAAAAGTATTTTCAAAACAAAAATCAAAAACCATTTTCTTTTTTTCCCAGGAATATTTGGCGTAATTCATCGAACCCATGTTGAGTGCGCCGATTTCAGGTTTGAGCTCGCTAATGTGCTTGATGCGATCTTCTTTGGGAATATCGACGGCGCCCGTCGAAAAATTAATGATGAGGTCGCATTTCTTGCGAACTTTTTCTTGAATGGCCTTGTAAACTTCCACACGATGAGAAGGAGAGCCGTCATCTTCACGCGCGTGAATGTGCACAATAGAAGCACCCGCTTGCTGTGCGCGATAGGCTTCTTGCGCGATTTCATCGGGAGTATAAGGAACCGCAGGGCATTGATTTCGATTGGCAACGACGCCGGTGAGGGCCGCAGTGATAATGACTTTGGCAGATAATTTCGTCATTTAAAATCTCCTAACTCTTTTCTTAATTTTTCTACAAAGGATTTTTCCATTTTCTTTAGAGAACCCATTTTTTTCAAAATAGGGGCCGTCCAATTTTTGCCGCGTTTTTTCAATTCATCCCATGCTAGAAGCAAATCTCCAGGCCTATCTTCCAGTAAGATTTTCAAAAGGGAGATGCTCTGGTCAAAATCCTTTTTAGACTTTACCTGATCTGTGATGCTTCGTTTAGATGAAATGAGTAATTTGTGAAAAGCAAATCGGGCAGGTTGAGGAATATTGACCAGAATGCCTGCATCATAGGGAATTACAGCATCCACAGGGTCTTCAATGAGATAATCCAGGAATCTCAAGGGGTGAGCGGAAGTTTTTAAAGCAGGAAGATAGAGGGGAGTAAAGCTCTCTTTGCCAAGCAGGGGAGTGAGTAGATCTAGATGTAATTCTTTGCCTTGAATTTTAAAAGAAGTGGAAGCGTGTTTGTGGCTTAATTTTGGGATGGGAAAAAAACCCAACTGAGCTTGATCTAAAACAGTAGGTAAATCAGTTTGGACATTTTCTAGAGATAAAGCGACCGAAATATTTTTTGCTTGGGCTACATCAATGTCTTGGGTACGGTGTTTTTGTTTCCAGCTTACTCCGAGAAGGAGTGCATAAGTATGAAAAGCATGAGTTCCTACCAGAACAGACCCCATCTTGAATACACCACTTTCTGAAAGTAACATCAGTACTCTAGAACTGAGTACATCAGGTACAAAGCCTCCCCCTTGAACAATCATAGAACAAAGTTTTTTTCTTTGATTTAAATCAGGTGCAATTGATTTTTTTCCTTCTCGGTGTTTTTGGATAAAACGAAGCAATTCTTTATTTTCTGCACCTAGATAAATTTGGGTTTGTTTGCCTGATAAATTATGTTGCAGATACCAGTAATTTCTATCTTTAATTTTCTTACTGACAAAAACACCTTTAAGATCGGCAAGAGAACGAATAGCTTCTGCGGATCTTGCTTGTTGCAAGAGTTCGGCATAAAGATTCAAGACAGAAGGAGAAAGAGTTATATATTCCATAATGAGTTATACGTTCATTTTATTTTTTAACGTATAACTTTTCAAGCTCTATTTTTAGAGGCACTCTATACTGGCATCACCCCATGTCTCTTTTTCGGTAATTCTTGTTTTTTCTTTTCGCAAAGCAATAAAGTTTCGTAAATGACTTTGCGCGTATCGCGTGGATCGATTACGTCATCGATAAAGGCGCCTTTTGCAGCGATATCGACGGAGATTTTTTTGGAATATTCTTCAATCAGTTTTCCACGCGTAACATCTTGAAGAGGGGAAGATTCAATTTCTTTTCGGAAGATGATGTTCACGGCCCCTTCGGCCCCCATCAGGCTGATTTCGGCGGAAGGCCAAGCAACAATGAGATCGGGTTGAAACCCTTTGCCACACATGACGTAGTAGCCGGCCCCATAACCTTTGCGAATGATAATCGTCATTTTTGGAACGGTGGCGCGGCTCACGGCGTAGAGCATTTTTGCCCCATGGCGGATGATGCCTTCTTTCTCCACCTTCGATCCCACCATAAAACCTGGCACATCCTGCAAGAAGAGAAGGGGAATGTTGAAGGCATCGCATAAATTAATGAAGCGCGCGGCTTTGTCGGCAGAATTTACATCGAGCACTCCTCCCATGTGAGAGGGTTGGTTGGCCACCAGCCCGATGGATTTTCCTCCCAGGCGTGCGAGGCCTGTAATTACATTGAGCGCAAACTTAGGTTTGATTTCGAAAAAAGTATTGGGATCTGCAATCTTTTCGATGATTTTTTTCATGTCGTAGGGTTTGCGAGAATTATCTGGAATAATTTCTAAAATCGAATCATTGATCTTTTCGGGCGCAGTGGGGGAGTGAGAGGGAGGGGCTTCATCGCAATTGCGGGGAAAATAACTAAGGTAATCTTTAATGGCCTGAATGCAGGCCGCATCGTTTTCAACTTCTAAATCGGCCACCCCGCTGATTTCACAATGGATCTTCGAGCCTCCCAAATCTTCCGTAGTCACTTCTTCGCCAATGACGGCTTTTACGAGAGGAGGGCCAGCCAAGGCCATGGAGCTAGTGCCTTTCACCATGGGAACAAAATCGGCCAGTGCTGGAATATAAGCCGTGCCGGCGGCGCAAGGGCCCATCATCGCAGCCACTTGGGGCACGACTCCTGAAAGCTGCACTTGCTCGTAGAATAATTGGCCCGATTGTGCAAAATGAGAGCCCGCAATTTCTTGGATGCGGGCCCCTGCAGAATCGAGCAGCCAGACGACGGGAATTCTTTGTTTGAGGGCCAGTTCCCTCACACGCGAAGCCTTGCGTTCCCCCACGGCTCCAATGCTGCCCGCGAGAACGGTAAAATCATAGGCGATCACGCAAGCCATTCGCCCGTTAATTTTCCCGTGGCCCGTAATGCAGCCATCGGCGGGAGTGGACTTGCCTTTAATTTCTTTTTCATCGGCTTCGCTTTGGGCGAGAAGCCCCCATTCAATAAAAGAGCCCTGATCAAATAAAAGATTTATTCTTTCGCGAACGCTGAGCTTGCCTGCGGCATGTTGTTTTTTAATTTCTTCTTCTCCCCCCATATGAAGGGCCCATTCTTTTTTGGAGAGAAGAGATTCGGTTTGATCTTTGAGATTTGGCATGCGGAGTGAAACTAGCAAAGTGCGAAAAGAGCGACAAGGTTAAAAAAATTGGAAAAAGTAGTTTAAAGTTCAATATTGTGATATAAAGAGGCCAAGGGAGGTGGATATGAAACTGAGTATAAAAGGTATGGCTTTAGCCATGGGGATGGTATGGGCCCTTTCGATGCTGGTGACAGGACTTGCCGCCATGCATGGAATGGGAGGAATGTTCGTGGAAGTAATGTCTTCCATGTATAAGGGGTATGACGCTTCGATTAAAGGAGCGCTTATCGGCACCGGATGGGGCTTTGTCGATGGCCTTATCGGGGGCGCCCTTCTTGCATTTTTTTATAATAAATGCAGTGGGTGCTGTTCTAAGGAGTAGGAGTAAGATTTCAGTAGGGGCACGTTGCAACGTGCCCCTACGTTTTTTTTAATCTTTCGATTCCGTAAATTCTGCGTCCACTACTTTTTCGTCCTTAGGAGGGTTCTTCTCAGCCTCTGCACTTTCGGCATTCGCTTGGGCTCCCGCCGCCTCTGCTCCTTGGCTCGCACTTGCCTTATAAAGAGCTTCCGCCATCTTGTGAGAAGATTCTGTAAGCGCTTCGATCTTCTTTTTGATTTCGGCCGAATCCCCGCCTTCGATGGCTTTTTTCAAGGCTTCCAAGGCTTCTTCTGCGGGCTTGCGATCGGCCTCCGAGATTTTATCTTTGTTTTCTTTGAGAGTTTTTTCTGTGGTGTAGGCCAAAGTGTCTGCCTGATTCTTGAGTTCGATTTCTTCACGGCGTTTCTTATCTTCCGCTTCGTGAGATTGAGCATCTTTCACCGCTTTGTCGATTTCTTCTTTCGATAAACCGCTCGTCGCCGTGATGGTAATGTGTTGCTCTTTGCCGGTGGCTTTATCCTTTGCATGCACGTTTACAATGCCGTTTGCATCAATATCAAAAGCGACTTCTACTTGAGGAACGCCTCGTGGAGCAGAAGGAATCCCATCGAGGATGAAACGCCCGAGGGTGCGGTTGTCTTTGGCCATTTCGCGCTCCCCTTGAAGGATATGCACTTCCACGCTGGTTTGGTTATCTGCGGCGGTTGAAAATACCTGAGACTTTTTCGTGGGAATAGTGGTGTTGCGCTCAATGAGTTTGGTCATTACACCGCCCAAGGTTTCAATTCCCAAGGAGAGGGGTGTTACATCTAAAAGGAGCATGTCCTTTACATCTCCCGTGAGCACCCCTGCCTGCACAGCTGCACCCGCAGCGACCACTTCATCGGGATTCACACCCATATGGGGTTCTTTTCCGAAATATTTTTTCACCTCTTCGCGAATTTTAGGCATGCGGGTTTGTCCCCCCACTAAAATCACCTCTACAATTTCGCCAGGTTTCTTGTGGGCGTCTTCGAGAGCTTTTTTCACAGGGAGGAAAGATTTAGTGATAAGGTCATCGGTGAGAGATTCAAGCTTGGCACGGCTGAGTTTGATGTTCATATGCTTGGGGCCCGAAGCATCGGCGGTGAGGAAAGGGAGGTTGATCTCCGTTTCCATAGCGCTTGAAAGCTCAATTTTGGCTTTTTCTGCGGCTTCTTTCAGACGCTGCAACACCAAGCGATCTTTGCTGACATCGATGCCTTGGTCTTTTTTGAATTCGTCGATGAGATAATTAATAATCAGTTGGTCGATGTTATCGCCGCCTAAATGGGTATCTCCATTGGTGGAAACCACTTCGACAACATTCTCGCCGACTTCCAAAACTGAAATATCAAAAGTGCCTCCTCCGAAATCATAGACCGAGACGAGCTCGTCTTTTTTCTTGTCGAGGCCATAAGCAAGGGCGGCGGCGGTGGGTTCGTTGACAATTCTTTTTACATCGAGGCCGGCGATTTTGCCGGCGTCTTTAGTCGCTTGGCGTTGGGCATCATTGAAGTAAGCGGGAACCGTGATCACCGCTTCTGTCACTTTTTCACCTAGGTAATCTTCTGCGGCTTGTTTGAGCTTTACGAGAATTTTTGCCGAGATTTCGGGCGGGGAATAAGCTTTCCCTTGAATTTCGACATGGGCATCCCCATTGGCAGCCTTCACTACTTTATAGGGGACCATTTTGATTTCATCTTGAACTTCATCAAACTTACGCCCCATGAAGCGTTTAATAGAAAAAATCGTATTTTCGGGATTAGTAATCGCCTGACGCTTGGCTACTTGCCCCACTAATATTTCGCCATCTTTAGTAAAGGCAACCACCGAAGGGGTAGTGCGGGCTCCCTCTTGGTTGGGGATTATTTGAGGCTCGCCCCCTTCCATGAGAGCCACGACGGAGTTAGTGGTGCCCAGATCGATGCCGATCATTTTTGATTTTGCCATAAATTTTAAGCCTTTCTCGGTGGTATCTGCCGTAAATGTTTAAAATGCTTTAATTAATCTTGATTTAAATTGCCATCTTCATATAAGTCGCCCAGAATTAAAGTCAAGTTAAGCGATGAAATTATTTCGCAAAAGGGTCTCGACTTCAAAAAAAAGATGAATATTTTATAAAATACGGTGTAAGCATTTTTACCCAATGGGGCTATCATTATATACAATAACAGCCATGGTGGCAGTTTCTTTAGCAAGCATTGACAGCATTCATTCTTAAAGGAGAATTGAATCGATTATGGTGACAAAGCGCGATTTATACGAAGTTTTGGAAATTTCCCGCCAGGCGAGTGTGGAAGAAGTAAAAAAAGCTTATCGTAAAGCGGCCTTGCAATATCACCCCGACCGCAACCCCGGAGACCAGCAAGCCGAAGAAAAATTTAAGGAAGCCTCCGAGGCCTACGAAGTGCTCATCGATGACCAAAAAAGAGAACTCTACGATCGCTTTGGTCATGCGGGCTTGTCAGGCACAGATTTTCATCCCTTTACGAATGTGGAAGATATTTTTGAATCTTTTGGGGATATTTTCGAAGATTTTTTCGGAAGGGGAGGCACCCGCCAAGGACGTAAGAAGGCGCGTCGTGGCGAAGATTTGCGATACGATCTCCAAGTGAGTTTTTTAGAGGCCTATCACGGAGTCGAAAAAGAAATCACCGTGCGAAAAGCCCAGAAATGTGGGGATTGCGATGGAAAAGGCTATCCTCCTACTTCCAAGCCGAGTACTTGCGCTCAATGCCAAGGGCAAGGCCAGGTTTACCGCTCCCAAGGTTTTTTTACCGTGGCTTCCACCTGTCCTATTTGCCGGGGAGAGGGAGTTTTTGCCAAAGTGCTCTGCAAGATTTGTGGGGGTAAAGGCCTCCTGCCTCAGGAAAAAAAATTAAAAGTAAAAATCCCGGCAGGGGTGGAAACGGGAAATCGTTTGGTTCTGCGTGCAGAAGGAGGGCCAGGTGCGGAGGGAGGGCCCTCAGGCGATTTGTATGTTGTTCTTAGCGTAGAAGAGCATGAATTTTTTCAACGAGACGGAGTAGATATTTGGATGGATCTTCCCCTTTCTTTTGCGCAAGCGGCTTTGGGGGCGCGTATTCCAGTTCCTTTGGTGGAAGGGGAAGAAGAGGTAGAAATTCCTCGTGGGATCGACGCGGGGGAAACCATTCTATTAAAGGAAAAAGGCTTTCCTAGTTTACAGGGGGCTAAGCGCGGCAATCAAATCTTACAAATTGTGCTTAAAACCCCCAAGCATCTTTCTAAAAAGCAAGAAGAGCTACTCCGTGAATTTGAGGAAGAAGAGTTAAAACATTCCACCCCACACTCCCGTTCAGAAGAAAAAAAATCAAAAAAGAAAAAGAAGTTTTTGTGGGATTAAAACAGAAAATCCCTATAATGAGCACGGATTTTATTATTAGGACTGATTGGATTAATTTTTCAAAACTTCAAGACGCTACTTATTCATTTATAAGAGATACTTCTGGGAATAAGACCCGCCTTAAAATTTTTCAAAATTAATCCAATCAGTCCTAATTTTCTTAAAAAAATAAGGAGTTTCTATGCAAGCATCTGTTCAGGAAGTGACCGAGCGTATTCGCAAATATCAACCCATCATCGCCAATCTTTTTGAAGAACTCCAAAAGACTATTGTGGGGCAAAGATATTTACTCGAGCGCCTTGTGATAGGCTTGCTGATGGAAGGCCATATTTTAGTGGAAGGAGTGCCGGGCTTAGCAAAAACCACCGCGGTAAAATCTTTGGCGCAATTATTAAAACTTCATTTTAAGCGCATTCAATTTACTCCTGATTTATTGCCCGCCGATCTGATGGGAACCCAAATTTACAGCCCCAAAACTCAAGAGTTCGGTGTGAGGAAGGGCCCCATCTTTACCAATATTTTGTTGGCAGATGAAATCAATCGGGCTCCCGCAAAGGTTCAAAGCGCTTTGCTCGAAGCCATGCAGGAAAGGCAAGTCACCATTGGGGATGAAACCTTCGTGCTTTCTCATCCTTTTGTGGTACTGGCGACGCAAAACCCCATCGAGCAAGAGGGCACTTATCCCTTGCCAGAAGCCCAAGTAGATCGCTTCATGCTCAAATTAAATGTTACGTATCCCACACCGGGAGAAGAAGCAGCCATTATTGAACGGGTGAACCATCCCACTCCTTCTGAAATGCAAGCCCGCTTCGGAGCCGAAGAGATCATCGCTCTTCGAGAGATCATCCAGCAAATTTATATTGATCCGAAGGTAAAAGATTACATTGTGCGGATTGTGTTTGCCACGCGCGACCCCAAAAGCTTGGGTCTCGGATTGGAAAATTATATTCAGTATGGAGCTTCGCCGCGGGCTTCCATTTTTCTTTATCAGGTTTCTAAGGCCTATGCTTTTCTGCAAGGTCGAGGCTATGTGACGCCGCAAGACGTGAAGACCATGGGTTTCGATGTGCTTCGCCATCGCATTATTACCACTTATGAAGCAGAAGCCGAAGAACTGAAGCCCGATCAAATCATCCAGAAAATTTTTGATAATGTAGAAGTACCTTAGAGGCAGTGGTTAGTGGTTAGTGGCTAGTGGCGATTGGTCAGCGAAGAGTTTTCTGACAACTGGCTGCTGATAACTGACAACTGTAGTTCAATGATTCCCAAAGAAGTTCTTCAAAAAATTAAGCAGATCGATATCAAGAGCAAATATCTTGCGACTGAAGTATTTGCGGGCGAGTACGAGAGCGCCTTTCGCGGCTTAGGAATGGAATTCGAAGAAGTGCGGGAATATCAATTGGGAGACGACATTCGATCGATCGATTGGAACGTCACTGCCCGCACGGGACATCCGCATGTGAAAATTTTCCGGGAAGAGCGAGAGCTTTCCGTTGTGTTTTTGGTAGACTCCTCCGCGTCTTTAAATTTTGGGACCCGAAAACGTTTCAAGCAAGAGATTGCCGCCGAAGTGGCGGCGATTTTGGCGTATGCAGCGATTAAAAGCAGCGACAAGGTGGGCCTCATTACTTTTACCGATCAAGTGGAAAAATTTATTCCCCCCAAAAAGGGCACCGGTCATGTTTGGCGTGTGATTAAAGAAATCCTCACTTTTTCGCCGGAAAAAAAGGGCACCCACTTGGAGGCAGCCCTCGAATTTTTGGTGAAAGTGCTGCCACGGCGTGCCGTCTGTTTTGTTATTTCGGATTTTATCTCTCCTTCCTTTAAAAAGGGCTTAGGCATTGCTGCTAAACGGCACGACATTATTGCGCTCATGCTCTCAGATCCGGCCGAGGCAAAAATGCCGGCGATGGGCTGGGTACACTTTGAAGACGCCGAAACGGGGAGGCAGCGTTGGGTAGATACCCGTACTTCCGATTTTCAGAAGTCTTTTAACAAATCGAGGAAAGCCCGCTTGGGTGAATTGAAAGAGAATTTTCAATCGCTGGGCATCGATGTGTGCTCGATTGAAACAGATAAAGATTATGTCAATCCGCTTTTGCGTTTGTTTCATATGAGGGAGAAGAAATTATAAGTAGATATGAATAGTTCATTACCTACTTTAGAACAAATGACCGACATTCTGGATATTAAGCCGATTATCCAGGTGAGTTTGCTTGGATTTTGGTTGATTTTACTGGCCTTACTTGCTGCTGCGTGTTTTTGGTTCTATCGTTTTTTAAAAAAACGCTCCAAACCCCCCGAAAAACCCAAGCAAGAACGCAAGCTCCGCCCCCGGGAGTTGGCACTTCGAGATCTAGAAGAATTAGATCATTCGGGAATCTTAGAAAGAGGGCAATATCGAAAATATTATTTTCGCTTGAGCGAGATTGTGAGGCTCTTTCTGCAAGAAGAAATCCATTTGCCTGTGGTAGATGCAACCACCGAGGAAATCCGCCCGCAATTGACTCGCTGCCCTCTTCTCACCGAAACAGAAAAACAATTCATCGGCCAAATCTTAGTAGAAATGGATTTAGTAAAGTTTGCGCGTTTGATTCCTTCGGCCGAAGAAGTAAAAAACTTGCGCGATTCTCTCCGCCGATTCATTGAAACGGTCCATTTGCCAGCAAAAGGACTTGCCCTGAGCGAGCGGAGCGAGTCGAAGGGGGATGCCCATGTTTCATCTTGAGCATCCCTTATTTTTACTGGGGCTTTTTTTAATCCCTCTTTTCGTTCTTTTCGAAACCCAACGTAAAAGGGGCTTTATTTTTTATTCTTCTTTGGAGTCTTTAGGAGAGCAAAAGCCTCCGCATGAAAAAATATTTCAATATGCCCCCCTTATTTTAAAATGTTTGGCTCTCATTTTTTTGTTTATTGCCTTGGCACGGCCTCAACTCGCTGATTTGAGAACCGAAGTCTCGAGTGAGGGAGTGGATATTTTGCTTACGATTGACACTTCAGGTTCAATGAAAGCACTCGATTTTAAGGTGGGGGGAGAAGAAGTAGACCGGCTTGTGGCGGTCAAAAAAGTCGTGAAAGATTTTGTCAAAAATCGTGTGAGCGATCGCATTGGCATGGTGGTTTTCGGAGACATGGCCTACACCCAAACTCCGCTTACCCTCGATTATGATGTTCTCTTGAATTTTCTCGATCAGGTGGAAATTGGAGCGGCAGGGGATGCTACTGCCATTGGAGATGCAATTGCCTTGTCGGTGAAGCGCTTGAAAGATCTGCCGGGTAAATCAAAAGTTATCATTTTACTCACCGATGGACGCAGCAATGCGGGGCGCATTACGCCTGAAAAAGCGGCGGAAATTGCCGCGGAATATGGTATTAAAATCTATACGATCGGCGTGGGATCACGGGGCCCGGTTCCTTTTCCCGAGCAAACTTTCTTTGGCATTCGGCATGTTTTGGTTCAACTCGATATCGATGAAGAAACGCTCCAGCGCATTGCCGAAAAAACAGGCGGACAATATTTTCAAGCCACTCACACCGAAGGCTTGAAAAAGATTTATGAGACGATTGATAAATTAGAAAAAACCGAGGCGAAGGTGACTCACTACGAAGAATATCAAGAGTTATTTCGCTCTTTTTTGGGCATTGCCTTCGTATTTTTGCTTTTAGAAGCTATTTTAGCCCAAACTCTTTTAAGGAGTTTTCCTTAAATTATGAAATGGGGAAACTTTACATATTTACTCTTATTATTTTTAATACCCGTTTTTGCCTTTGCTTTGGCATGGGCGAATCGCCAAAGGAAAAAAGGGCTTGAAAATTTCGCCGATGCTGCATTTTGGCCAAAACTCATGCCCCTCACGCGGCCCCTCCGCAAAATCTGGAAGCAGCTTTTGTGGCTGATGGCGCTTGCCTGTTTTATGATCGCCTTTGCCGAACCCAAGTGGGGATATCACTTCGAAGACGTGGTAAGAAAAGGGGTTGATATATTCTTGCTGGTAGATGTTTCGAACTCCATGCTTGCTGAAGACATTAAGCCTAATCGCCTGGAGAGAGCCAAGCGCAAGATTTACGATTTGCTGAAAATGTCTCAAGGAGATCGAATTGGATTGATTGTATTTGCGGGCAGGGCGGTTGTTTTATGTCCGCTAACCCTCGACTATCAAGCCATCCATCAATTCTTAGAATCTCTTTCGCCTGATCTTATTCCCATTCAGGGCACCGATCTTTCTGGTGCGCTTGAGCTTGCCTTCAAAAGTTTTAAAGATCCAAAAACTCAAAAGGCCCTCATTGCTTTTACAGATGGTGAAGATCAAAATCCAAACTTCTCGAAAGGGATCGATCGTTTGAAAGAGCAAAAAATTCCTCTCTATATTTTGGGCTTCGGAACTCCGGAAGGAGCTCCCATTCCCTTGCCTAAAGGGGAAGGGGGTTTTAAGCGGGATGATGCAGGTAATTTGGTGATTTCCAAATTGGCAGAAAAAAGCCTCATGCAACTTGCTTCTGCCACGGGGGGAGACTATGTGCGCTCCGTGACGAGCGATGAAGATCTCAATGAGCTTTATGCGAAGGGTTTGAAGGGAGCGCTGAGCGGTTCGGAGATCAAGGCTTCTAAAAAGAGGGTTTATGAATCTCGTTTTCAATGGCCCTTGGGAGTGGGAATATTCTTATTAATTCTTAGCTATTTATTAAGTGAAACCAAAGCAAAACAGGCAGGCCTCTTTACTCGATTAAAACGTGCAGGAAATATAAGTACGCTCGCCATGATAATTCTTTTGCTGATGTTGCAGAGCAAGAGAGCAGAGGCCGGCGTGCTTTCTACTTTCCAAAAATACTGGGGCTGGAAGGCCTTTGAAAAAAAAGAATACGCAAAGGCCGAAGAATATTTTGCGAAAAGCCTGGTCGAAAATCCTAAAGACGCGGTGGCCGCCTACGATCTAGGCAATGCCTACTATCGCAAGGGTGATTATCTTAAGGCCGCGGAGAGTTTTTACAAGGCGGCCGAAGCGCCCGATTTGAAGTTAAAGGAAAAATCGATTTATAATTTGGGGAACAGTTTTTATAAGTCGGGTCAGTGGGAAAATGCCGTGAAATCTTATGAAGAGGCTTTGAAGGTCGATTCAAAAGACGAAGAGGCCCGTTTGAATTTAGAGTTCGTGAAAAAGAAGATCCAGGAAAAAAAGGAGCAAGAACAAAAAAATCAGCAAAATCAATCTAAAGAGGGGGAAGGGAAAGATAATCAATCGGGGGAAGCTCGTTCGGAGCAAAAGAAAGATCAAAATTCTTCTGGACAAAATCAGGAACAAAAACAAAATCAAAAACCAGAAAAGCAAGAGCAGGCTCAAAAGGGTTCACAAAATTCCAAAGATTCAAATTCGCAAAATCAGAAAGACCAGAATTCACAAAATAATCCGAATCAAAGCCCACAGAGTAGTCAAACTTCTCAACAAAATTCAGAAGCCCCACAAGGCGAGAAGGGTGAAAATTCAAAAACTCCTCCCGACGGAAAGTTGGAGATGAAGCAAGAAGAGAAAAATAAAAAAGAACAAGCTACAGGAATGACTCAAGTGAAGGGTGGGGGAGGCTCTACCACGCATCAAGAAGCAGAACAATGGTTAGGAAGCTTGCAAGAGGATGCGAGCCAAATTTTAAAGAACCAAATTCAAAAAAAGGTTGGAAAAGCCAGGCGAGTGGAAAAAGATTGGTGAGCTTTTGTGGGAGATCGCCCCTCCGCCCGAGGCGGATTGCGATGACATAAGATTATGCTGAAACAAAAAAGTTTAATTTTTTTATTTTTTATTTTTTTTCTTTTGGCTCCTTTCTCTCTCGATGCACAACAGGGAGTAACCCTTGAAGCCTTCGTTGATAAACCTACGCTTTCCATGGATGATCAGCTCATTTTAACGGTGCGTGTGAAGGGAGGCAATGTTTTCACAGAGCCTTCTATTCCCAGCCGAGGCAATTTTGAGGTGTTGAGCCGTGGTTCGGCTTCTCATGTAGAAATGATTAATGGTCGTCTTTCAGTTTCGAAAGAATACACTTATGTGTTGGAGCCCTTGAAGACAGGCACTTTTGAGATAGGTCCTATTTCTGTTTTTATAGAAGGAATTGAAAAACAAGCGGCTCCGATTAGTGTAACAGTGACTGAAGCCGAAAATTCTCAACCTCGTTCCCTTCCTAAAAATACGCCCGGAATGCCTCCCGGCTTTCCTATGGGAAATGAACCCATGGGTTCTGAACCTGATCCGGGAAATGCCGGGCCCTATAAAGATATATTTGTCACAGCCGACGTGGATAATAAAAGCCCTTACAAGGGAGAGCAAATTATCTACACTTTTCGGCTCTACACTTCTCGCGGGGTGGGAGAAGCCAAGCTCGACCTCCCCGATTTTCATGATTTCTGGAACGAAGAAATCCAAAAAGAAGGTAAATCTTATAAAGAACTAGGCGGCAAGCGTTATGTGGTGAGTGAATTTAAAGTGGCGCTTTTTCCCACTCAAGCAGGCCCCCTCACTATTTCTCCTGCCGTGCTTAAAGCCCAAGTAGAAGAGCCCATGAATCTGCCTAGCGCGTTTAACGACCCCTTTTTTACCATGCGAGGCGGCCCGATGAATTTTCGCCCACGCGTTTTAAAAACCTCTGAAATTGCTTTAGAGGTAAAAGCATTACCACCGGGGGCCCCTTCTGGATTCACAGGGCTCGTGGGCCAGTTTGCCTTGCAAGCGAATCTTTCCAAAAAGGATTTGGCGGTGGGAGATTCAGCCACTTTAACCATACAAATCTCAGGCAACGGCAACATTAAAGACGCGCTGGTGCAGCCCAACTTTCAGGTTTCGGGTTTAAAGGTTTATGATGATAAGCCCACTCAAGAGATTAAAAAGGCTGCGAACGGGATTTCGGGTAGTAAAACTTTTAAATTTGCGCTGGTGCCTGAAAATCCGGGTAATATTTCCATTCCATCGCTCTCTCTTTCTTATTTTGATCCTAAAAAGGGCACTTATGAAAGCCTCACCACTTCTTCCTATGAACTTTCCGTGGTGCCGGGTACGGCCCAAGAAAAAATTAATAAGACTCCCAGTGGCATCATGGAACCCAGCGCCCCGGTCAGCTCGCTTGCCGAGGATATTGCCACCATTCATAAAGAATCTTCCCTCCAAAACCAGGAAAGTTCCTTTACCTTTTATTATGCGATCGCGATTTTATTTGCGTCGCCGCCTCTCATTTTTTTACTCGCCTACCTCGTCACTCGCCGCCAGCGCTGGAGAGAAGAAAACACGAACTTGATCAAGAAAAGAAAAGCCCTTTCCCGGGCGCTCGAACGAATCAGAACGCTAGATTTGAAAAATGCCTCGGAAATTTCACCCCAACTTTCCCACACCTTGAAGGAGTATTTGGGAGATAAGCTCTCCATGGTAGGCATAGCGCTCACTCCCAATGAAGTTGAAAAGATTTTACTGAAAGATAGAAAAAAGCATCCGGCGGGAGAGGCCTTCGTGGAATTTTTGCGGGAGCTCGATGCTTGGGTTTATGGTGGCTTGCCTCAAAAAAAGGATTGGGAAGCCGCGGCCCAAAAAAAGGCGATAGGCATTTTGAAAGCAGTGGAAAAGGAGATATTTTAATGAAAAAAAAATTTCTAAGATATTTCCTTTTAGTTTTTATTTTTTCGATGGCTTGTATGCAGGCACTTCCAGCGGCAGAGCGAGGCTCGAAAGAAGAGTTTGAGCAAGCGGCCGAGGCTTACTTTAAACGTGATTTTACAAAAGCGATTCAACTTTACACCGATCTTGAAAAAAAAGGCCTGATCTCCTCAGATCTTTTCTACAATCTTGCGAATACCTATTACCGGCAAGGCCATATAGGTTGGGCTATTTACTATTACACTAAAGCTTTGCGCTATGCGCCGCGCGATCGCGATTTGGTGGCAAATGCCCGTTATGTGTTGGGGAAAAGAGCGGATCAAATCGAAAAACCCTTTGTGAGTAAAGTCTATCACAGCCTCTTTTTTTGGTACGATATCCTCACGCTCAAAGAGCTTTTAATTCTTACGGCGATTTTTTATTGGATCTTTTTTGCTTTTTTGGCTCTGAGAGTAATGAAAAATAAAAAAGGCATTTCAATTGCCCTGTGGGTGAATTTAAGCATTAATTTAATTTTATTACCCACGGCGGCCGCCAAATTTTATACAGAACGCTTGCAAAAAATAGGGGTGATGGTGGCAGCCACCGTAGCCGTTTATTCTGAACCTAATGCCGATTCTATCAAGCTCTATGAACTCCACGAAGGGGCCTTGGTAGAGGTGGAAGATCAAAGCGAAAAGTTTGTAAAAATTCGCTTACCCGATGGCAGAGTGGGATGGGTGGATATGACGCAGTTAAAAACGATTCCTTGAGCCTTCAATTTAGAATGATTGACCCAGAGGTGTCAGCTATCATAGAACTTCTTTCATGTTTCAAACCCAAAGAGAACAGCTTAAGAAAATTCTTGTGGAACTTTCTTATGAAAAGAGAGACGTTACTCTTGCTTCCGGAAAAAAATCCGATTTTTATTTTGATGGCAAGCAAAGCACTTTGAATGCCCAGGGGGCAGTGCTGGTGGGGCTTACCATGTGGGAACTTCTTTGCCAAAGCGGCAGGTATGTTCAGGCGATTGGAGGGCCTACCCTCGGAGCAGATCCTATTGTGAGTGCGGTGAGTTTGGTGAGTGCCCTCAAGGGAAAGCCTATTCCCGCCTTCATTATAAGGAAGGAGCCCAAAAAACATGGCACGGCCGCTTGGATTGAAGGGGTAAAAAATTTAAAACCCGGTATGCAAGTGGCTTTGGTAGAAGATGTAGTCACCAGTGGGGGATCCATTTTGAAAGCCGCCCAAAAAGTGGAGGAAGCGGGATATTTCGTGAGCCTTATTTGTACGATTGTAGATCGAGAAGATGGAGGCGCTGATAAAATTCGGGAGCAGGGTTATCGCTTTAGCTCCCTTTTCACAAAAAGTGAGTTGCTCGCATGAAGCTAAAGTTACTTTTTACTTTTCTTATTTTATTTTTTACGCGCTCTCTCTTTGCGGATGATTTCCTTTCTTTCAAGCAAGCTCTTAAAAAATATCATCGTCACGGGGAAGCCTTTAGCTTTGAAACTTTTCATGACAATCTCGCTTGGGATGTTGTTTATAGAAGCCTCGAATTTAGAGAAGCGGTCAGTCGCAAATATGCCAAAGATTATCGCTTGAGCGAAGAAGATCTAAAATCAAAACTTTGGGAAGACGGCCAAGAAGCGGCCAAAGGCCCGGAGTTTATTGTGGTGTTTTATGCCTACAATAAAAAATGGAACGATTTAGAAGAAAAGGACAGCATCTGGAAAATGCGCTTGGCAGGCGATGGAAGAAGTTTTGATCCTGTGAACATCGTTAAAATGAAACCTACGCCCTTGGATCAAAGCTTCTATCCGTTCATGGCGCCCTGGACCAAAACTTATTCGGTGCTTTTCCCCAAAGAAGCTTACTTGGCGCTTGAGGGAGATTTTTCTTTGAGCCTTTTTGGAGTGAAGGGGAAAGACACGCTTCGTTGGAAGCAAAAATAATTATGGCCTTAATACAGTGTCTTTCGTTTCGGAAATAAGTTTGGGATAGTCCAAGGTGTAATGAAGCCCGCGGCTCTCCAAGCGTCTGAGCGCGCATTCGATGACGAGCTCCGCCGTGAGGGCAAGGTTTCGAAGCTCGATTAAGTCCGCCGTGATTTTAAAATTCCAATAATATTCTTTAATCTCATCTTGTAAAATTTGAACGCGGGTTTTCGCGCGCAAGAGGCGCTTGGTGCTTCGAACGATTCCCACATAGTTCCACATGGTGCGGCGAAGCTCGTCCCAGTTTTGGGTGATGATCACTTGCTCATCAGAATCGATGGCTTTGCCGGGATTCCAGGCGGGAAGCGGCCTTTTTATTTTTTCTTGTTTTTGGAATTGCAAAATCGATTGGCTGGCGGCCCGTTTTGCAAACACCACCGCTTCTAGAAGAGAATTGGAGGCCAAGCGATTGGCGCCATGCAAGCCAGTGAAAGTCACTTCTCCGCAGGCAAAAAGATTTTCAATCTCGGTGTTTCCCCATTCGTTGGTGGCCACCCCTCCGCAGAAATAATGGGCGGCGGGCACGACGGGAATGGCTTGCTGGGTGATATCGAAACCATATTGAAGGCAACGCTGGTAAATATTGGGGAAGCGTTTTCGAATAAACTCGGCGGGCTTATGACTGATATCGAGCAGCACATATTCGTCGCCACGGCTTTTAAGTTCGGCATCGATGGCTCGAGCCACAATATCTCGCGGGGCGAGTTCCTTGAAGGGATGATAGCGCTGCATGAACTCTTCGCCGTTTTGAAGCTTTAAGAGAGCCCCTTCCCCGCGCAGGGCCTCTGAAATTAAAAAAGACTTGGCTTGGGGGTGAAAAAGGCAGGTCGGATGAAATTGCACAAACTCTAAATTGGCGACGGGAACCCCCGCCCGCCAGGCCATCGCAATGCCATCTCCCGTGGCGATATCGGGGTTGCTCGTATAAAGATAAACTTTGCCAGCTCCTCCCGTGGCAAGCAAGCAAACCTCGCAACGGATGGTTTTTACTTCTCCACTGCGACGATCCAACACATAAGCTCCAAGAATTTTATTTGTCCCCTCACCCCAACCCTCTCCCTCAAGGGGAGAGGGCGAAAGTCCTAGATTACCCTCTCCCTTGACGGGAGAGGGCCAGGGTGAGGGTGAAGTGCTTTTCAATTTCTCCGACGTAATCAAATCAATGGCAATATGGTGTTCTAGAATCTTTATATTCGGATGGGCTTTAATTTTTTCAAGCAAGGCCCTTTCGATTTCACGGCCGGTAATGTCTCCGGCATGCAATACTCGCCGCGCAGAGTGGCCTCCTTCTTGGCCTAAATCCATTTCATCTTTTTCTTTTTTGGAAAAATGAACTCCCAGTTCGATGAGTTTGCGAACTCTCTCGGGGCCTTCTTCTACAACGATCTTCACGATGTCTTCATGGCAAAGCCCGGCACCCGCTTGTAGTGTATCTTTGATATGAGCTTCGAAACTATCCGTAGAGGTATTCCAAACACTGGCAATTCCGCCTTGTGCATAATTGGTGTTGGATTCTGCCGAATTTTTTTTGGTGAGAATTAGCACTTTGCCATGCTGGGCCACTTCTAGGGCGTAGGTAAGCCCGGCAATACCGCTGCCTAAAACGAGGAATGTGGTCTCCATTTCCATGGAATTGAGCTTAAACATTGCGGAGTCAGAGCTGTCAAGCCGCGAGCTCATAAGGTGGGGAGATAGGCCCATCGCAGAAACTCAGATTCAGGCTTTGGTTAACGAGTTGTGACGACACATTTTAAGTGCTCGACTTTTTAACAAGTCCTTTTTACAATTAACCGATCATGAAATTTCCTTTTCCCAAACGAAATTTATACTTCAACATTCCCAACTATATCAGTTTTTTTAGAGTGGCGATTATTCCGGTGGTGATGCTTTTGATGGGCCTTCAAAATCCTTTGAGCTCCCAAAAATTTCATCCGATTTTGGGTTGCATCACGGCTCTTTTGTTTGTTTTGGCAGCGATATCCGATCTTTTCGATGGTTGGGCGGCCCGTAAAATGCAAATTGTGGGTACTTTCGGAAAATTTTTAGATCCGGTGGCCGATAAGCTCATCCACATGGCCGTGCTTATTATGCTAATTCCCCTTCAGGAATTGCCTGCCTGGATGGTAGTTCTCTTTCTTTTTCGAGAGCTCTCCATCACGGCGCTACGGAGTATTGCCGCGGGCGAGGGGATGATCATGGCGGCCGATGTTTGGGGAAAAAAGAAAACCGCCCTCTTGAACGTGGCACTCACTTGTTTTTTGCTTCCTCCCCACTTTCTTTACCTGAATGCCCGTGCGGTGGGTTGGGTGGTGCTTTCGATGGCCTTAGTGCTCAGCTTGGGTTCTGGCTATAATTATGTAGTGCAATTCCTTTCGCATGTGCAGCGCCGAGAAGGAAAATAAACCCTTCCAAAAAATTGAATCATCATTCAATTAATTCTGGACAGCGATAAAATCCCACGATAAGAAAGCCGCGAGTTTCAATTCCATTTGTAAAAGTAATCCTGCTTTCAGGTCGAGTTCTGATACGGGCCTAAAGAGTTAGGAAGTCTGTGCAAGAGGGGATCACTTTGAGTGCTAAGAAAATTTTTATCGGCATTGTTGCCTTAGGCCTTTTAGCGGCGGTGGCCTATGCACTTCATTTCTGGTGGAATCTTGGCAATAATGTGGGATATTCTCCCGAGCAACCCATTCCTTTCAGCCATAAAATTCATGCGGGAGATAACCAAATTCCCTGCCTTTATTGCCATGTGGGGGCGAGCCAAAGCCGGCATGCGGGGGTGCCGCCAATGAATGTCTGCATGAATTGCCACTCGGTGGTGAAGCCCGATAGCCCTTGGATTCAAAAGCTTAAAGCCCAATATGAAAAAGGCGAGCCCATCGAATGGATTAAAGTGCATGATGAACCCGACTTTGTTTTTTTTAATCACAGGCCTCATATTGCCAAAGGCATTGCCTGCGAAACCTGCCATGGCGATGTGAAAAATATGAGCAAAATAGAACAAGTGGAACCTTTAAATATGGGTTTTTGTATTACGTGTCATAAATCAAGAGGCGCGCCTCTAGATTGTTATACTTGTCATAATTAATGTTCGATAGGCTCATCATGTCCTCTCAAGTAGGATATCTTAAGTGTGTCGAAGGATAAAAAACATGAAAGAAAATCTTCCAAAATATTGGGGCAGCTTAGAAGAGTTGAAAGATGCCCCAGTAGTTAAAGAAAATTTAAATAAAGAATTTTCAAGCCCTCCCGAAGAGCAAAGCATTACGGAAATGGACCGGCGTTCTTTCTTGAAGGTGATGGGGGCCGGCATGTTGCTTGCCACCGCCGGCTGTTATCGCCGCCCGGTGGAAAAAATTATTCCTTATGTGAATCGTCCCGAAGAAATTGTGCCCGGCGTGCCCGATTGGTATACAAGCACCTGTGGAGAATGCGCCGCGGCTTGCGGCGTGCTTGCCAAAACACGGGAAGGTCGCCCCATTAAATTAGAAGGAAATCCCGAGCATCCTTTGAGCCAAGGAGGCTTATGCGCCCGGGGCCAAGCTTCTCTTTTAAATTTGTACGACCCCGATCGTCTTAAAAATCCGGTGGCCAAGCTTCCGCTTTTTGTGAATCAGAATTTATCTTGGAATGAAGTGGATGAAAAAATTAAAGCGAAGCTTTCAGAAATTAAGCAAAGTGGCAGTAAAATTTATTTCTTGAGTGGTTCTGTTACGAGCCCTTCTACCTTGCAAGTGATTGGAGATTTTCTCGGCAATTATTCGGGCAAGCATGTCATGTATGAAGGAGTTTTGCCGGAAGAAATTCTTCAAGCCCAAGAATTGTCTTACGGATCGAAAGTGCTGCCTCATTATCGTTTAGCGTCAGCAAAGCTTCTTCTTTCTTTTGGAGCAGACTTTTTAGGCACCTGGATATCTCCCGTTGAATTTGCCAAAGAATTTGCGAAGGCCAGAAAAGTAGACCCTTCGACAAGCTCAGGGCAAGCTCCTTCGACAAGCTCAGGGCAAGCTCCTTCGACAAGCTCAGGGCAGGCAATTCCAAAGATGCTGCGCTTTGTGGCCTTTGAATCGGCCCTCACTCAAACGGGTAGCAATGCAGACGAATATTTTACGCTCAAGCCTGGCGATGAGTTGGCTGTGGCCTTGGCCTTGGCCAGCGAAATTGTTAATGTAAACAAACAATCTCGCTACGCCAGCGATGCTCAAGTGATTCAAGCCTTAAATGCCTATAGCGTGGAAAAAGTGGCCCAAGAAACGGGCATTCACCCTGAGTCGCTCAAGCGCATCGCCAAGGAATTGTGGGAAGCCCGGGGAAAAAGTTTGGTGCTCGGTGGAGCAGTGAAGGCCAAAAATGCCCTTCCCCTTCAAGTGGCAGTGAATCTGCTCAATTCTATTTTAGAAAATGATGGCGTTACGGTGGATGCGAATGTTTCTCCTTCCAACCAAGTAAACAGCTCTTACGGCGATTTATGGGCGCTTGTTGAAGAAATGAAACAGGGAAACGTGGGAGCGCTTTTTATTTATAAAAGCAATCCCGTTTACAGCTTACCTGAGAATTTAGGTTTTGCCGAGGCGCTTAAAAAAGTTCCTTTGGTGGTGAACTTTGCGGATCGAGCAGATGAAACGGCGGCCCTTTCAAGTTATATCACGCCCGATTCCCACTATTTAGAATCATGGAATGACGCCAGCCCGCAAAAAGGTGTTTATAGTATCACCCAACCCGTCATTGCCCCCCTGTATAAAACTCGCCCGATGCAAGATTCGCTGATTCAATGGCTGGGGCTTCCCTCAAAATCTTGGTACGAGTATTTAAAGAATCAGTGGGAACAAAAAGTGTATCGTTTGGCCTCTGGCGGAAAATCTTTTAATGTGTTTTGGCAAGAAGCCCTCCAAAAAGGTTATGTAGATACTCTGGGCGAGAGAAGAAACGCCGCTTCGTCTGGCCGCTCTTTTTCTTCGAATGCCTTGAAAGTTATTTCGGGAGAACTTTCAAGAAAGGGAGATTTATTTCTCGCTCTTTATCCTTCGCTTGCCCTTTTCGACGGCCGCTCTTCCAACAATGGTTGGTTGCAAGAATTGCCCGATCCGAATTCAAAAGTAACCTGGGAAAATTATCTTTCGATTTCTCCCGCCCTTGGCGAAAAATTGAAATTAGAAAATGGGGATGTGGTGAAAGTGCAAGGAGAGGGCATTTCTGTAGAACTTCCTGTTTATCTTCAAGCCAAGTTGAACGATAAAACGGCGATGGTAGCGGTGGGTTATGGCCGGAGCAAAGCGGGTCGCGTCGGCAATCAGGTGGGAGTGAACGTTTATCCACTCCAGAAGGCCGATAATCATGGAGTAGAATGGGCGGGGAGAGCCATCGCCCTTTCGAAAACCGGCGCTAAAATTTCTTTGGCGATTACCCAGGGCCATAACACCGTGGCGGGGCGGCCCATTGTAAAAGAAACCACTTACGAAGATTATTTGAAAGAAGCGCATCAAGAAATAGAACATGAAGGAGTTCCTTCCATTTGGCCGGAACATCCTTATGAGAAGCCTTACCGTTGGGGCATGGCCATCGATATGAATGCCTGCATCGGGTGCAATGCCTGTATGGTAGGGTGCCAATCTGAAAATAATATTCCGGTGGTGGGAAAAGCCCAAGTGCTCAAAGAGCGCTACATGCACTGGATTCGCATCGATCGCTACTATTCAGGCGATGTGAAAAACCCCGACGTTTCTTATCAACCCATGCTCTGCCAGCATTGCGAGAATGCTCCTTGTGAATCTGTTTGCCCCGTCTTAGCGACGGTGCATAACGATGAAGGCTTAAACACCATGGTCTACAACCGCTGCGTGGGAACTCGGTATTGCGCGAATAATTGCCCTTACAAAGTCCGCCGTTTTAATTTCTTTGATTATTCCAAGCAGTATGTCGAGCCCCTGAACTTGGTGCTTAATCCTGATATCACCACCCGCTCTCGCGGGGTGATGGAAAAATGCACTTTTTGCATGCAGCGCATTCGGAGTGCCAAAGACAAAGCCAAAGCGGGTGGAAAACTAGTGGCAGATGGGGAGATTAAAACCGCGTGCCAACAAAGTTGCCCTACAGATGCGATTACTTTTGGAAATACCCACGATGAAAAAAGTTTGGTGTCTAAGCTCCGTAAAAATCCCCGTGGATTTTATGTGCTCGAAGATTTGAACGTGAAACCTCAAATCACTTACCTTGAAAAGGTGAGAAATAAAGTCGTTTAAGATTTCTAACAATGGTTGAAACTATGCAAACTGCCCTCAATGTTTTAGGTGAAATGCCTCTTGTAAGTTCCGATAAGACTTATACCGACGTGAACAACGATGTGTGTAAGCCTTTAGAAAGTTTTCCCACTCGAAAGTGGTGGACCTTATTTGCGCTGGCTCTCATCGCTTTTTCTTTTGGCGCGGCAATGGTAGCTAAAACGATTGCTACCGGTATTGGAACCTGGGGTTTGAATAGCCCGGTGGGTTGGGCGGTAGATATTACCACCTTCGTTTTTTGGATCGGTATTGGCCATGCGGGAACCCTCATTTCAGCTATTCTTTTACTCTTCAGACAAAAATGGAGAACCTCCATTAACCGAGCGGCAGAAGCCATGACGATTTTTGCGGTGATGACGGCGGGGATTTTCCCGCTGATTCATACGGGGCGCCCTTGGTATGCTTTTTATTGGTTGTTCCCTTACCCCAACCAACGCCAGCTCTGGACCAATTTTAAATCTCCCCTGGAGTGGGATGTCTTTGCGGTTTCCACCTATTTTACGATTTCACTTCTCTTTTGGTATATTGGCTTGATTCCTGATTTAGCCACGGTTCGCGATCGCGCCAAAAATAAAATCCGAAAAATGGTTTATACGATCCTTTCTTTTGGTTGGAGGGGTTCCGCGAAAAATTGGAATCACTACGAAATTGTGTGTTTGATTTTGGCGGGTTTAAGTACTCCTCTCGTGCTCTCTGTTCATACGATTGTGAGCTTTGATTTCGCTGTTTCTGTGTTGCCCGGTTGGCACACGACGATTTTTCCTCCTTATTTTGTGGCAGGCGCTATTTTCTCAGGCTTTGCGATGGTGGTCACTCTGCTTGTTATCGCACGGGAAGTATTTAATCTGAAAGCTTACATCACCTTAAAGCATCTCGAAAACATGAACAAGGTGATGCTGCTCACGGGCATGATGGTGGGCTATGCTTACATCATCGAATTTTTCACGGCGTGGTATAGCGGAAATATTTACGAGCGTTTTGCTTTTGTGAATCGTGCAACGGGCCCCTATTGGTGGGCCTACTGGACCATGATGAGCTGCAACGTGATGGTGCCCCAGATTTTTTGGTTCAAAAAACTCCGAAACAATATCAAGGTGATGTTTGTGGCCTCCCTTCTCATTAATGTGGGGATGTGGTTTGAGCGATTTGTCATTATTGTCACCTCGCTTCACCGCGATTTTTTACCTTCGAGTTGGGGTTACTATCGCATGACGATTTATGAAGTGGCGATGTTGATTGGGAGCTTTGGCTTGTTTTTCATGCTTTTCCTTATTTTTTGCCGTTTGCTTCCAACCGTTGCCATGTTTGAAGTGAAGGCGATTATGAAAAGCCCGAAGTGATCATTTTCTCCCTGAGGGGAGTAAATAGAAAAAAGATATTCTATGGAACTCATGAACGGAAAACCAGATCTTGGAACCTTGGCTCTCTTTGAATCTCCTGAGAGTTTGCTTCATGCCATTGAAAGGGTTCGCAAAACCCCTATCAAAGCGATGGAAGCCTATACGCCTTTTCCCATCCATGAGGTGATTCATGCTTTAGGGATTAAGCGATCTAAAATTCCTTGGGGAACTCTGCTCATGTGCCTCACAGGAATGATGCTTGGCTTCGGTTTTCAATCTTGGACCAACGGAATCGATTGGCCCATCAACGTGGCGGGAAAGCCCTATATCTCGGTGCCTGCTTTTATTCCCATTACCTTTGAATTGACGGTGCTCATCGGGGGAATCTCTACTTTTCTACTGCTTTTAGTGATGTGCAGGCTCCCTAATCGACATAAGCCCGTGCTCGATGTTCGTCTTACCGATGATTTATTCGGTCTTTTTGTGGAGAAAAAAGATCCTCACTATGATGAACAAGCCCTCTTAAAAATTTTCAAGGATTGTAATGCAAAAGAAATTAAAAAAATTGCTTAAGGAAACATTAATACTTCAACTTTTGAAATTTTCCTTTCTCGGGCTGATGTTGAGTTTAGTGTTCGCTTGCGGCAAAACCAAAGAGAATCCGCCTTGGGAATATATGCCCAACATGATCAACAACCCGGCGGTGAAGGCCTTTCGAGAGCCAGGCCGTTTGCCGGTGGAAGGCACCTTTCCTCAAGGCTATGAACCTTACGCTTATGGGAAAGAAGAAGGAGACCAGGCGGGAGAAGAATTGAAAAACCCTTTAGCGCGCAGCCCAGAAAATTTTCTCCGAGGCCAAGCCCAATTTAATACCTATTGCATTGTTTGCCATGGTCCTAAAGGGCAGGGGGATGGTTATATTATTCCGAAGTTTCCTCGCCCTCCTAGCTTATTATCTGAAAAAGTAAGAACTTGGTCCGACGGTCGTATTTATCATGTGGTGAGTCAGGGGCAGAACTTAATGCCTTCTTATGCCACTCAAATTAAGCGAGAAGATCGTTGGGCAATTATTCTTTATCTGCGAGCCATCCAGCGTGCCACACAGCCGACGGCCGCAGACGTTGAAGCGGCCAAACAAGCCTTGAAAGAAGGTAGGTTCTAATATGAGCGAAGCGGTTTCTATTTCTACCCCCAAAAGTTTTTCGTGGACCTCCAAGCTTCGGAATTTTTGGATTTTCTTGGTAGGGGTGGGCATTCTTTCTTTTGTAGCAGCCCTCAAAATAAATCCGGAGAGGGCTTGGGCCAATTTTCTACTCGGCTATTTTTTCTGGCTCTGCATTTCACTTTCAGGTGTTTTTTTTGCGGCCCTTCAGCATCTCACGGGCTCTTATTGGAGTGTCACGGTTCGCAGAATCTCGGAATCTTTTATGGCCTACCTGCCTTACGCCTTTGCCTTGTTTTTTGTCTTACTTTTCGGAATTTCGCATCTCTATGAATGGGCGCATCCAGAAGAAATGATGAAGGATGCTATTTTAAAGCTTAAAGTAGGATATCTCAACACGCCATTTTTTGTGATTCGTCAGGTGGCTTTGTATGTTGGAGTTTTTATTTTGGGCGGATGGATGATCAAAAACTCCCTACGCCAAGATGAGAATGGAAATGCGCAGCTTACCCTTCTGAACGCGAAGATTGCAGCTCCTTTCATGTTGGTGTTTGGTTGGTTATTCACCTTTGCGAGCTTTGACTTGCTGATGTCTTTATTTCCTCATTGGTTCAGCACCATCTTTGGCATTTATTGTTGGTCGGGCCTCTTTTATAGCGGTCTTGCCATGCTCACTTTCTGGGTCGTGTTACTGAAAAAGAAAGGCTACCTTACAGATTTTGTCACGCCAGATCACTACCATGATTTAGGCAAGCTCATGTTCGCTTTCCTGGTGTTTTGGGCTTACATCGCTTTTTCCCAATTTATGCTCATTTGGTATGCAAATATTCCAGAGGAAACCGCTTATTTTCTGTCTCGTGTGGGAGGGGGATGGAAAACGCTCTCTTTCGCCCTCATTCTTTTTAAGTTTGTAATTCCCTTCTTCCTCTTAATTTCCCGACCCGCTAAAAGGAACGGGAATATTTTGATATTTATTTGTTTATGGTTTTTAGCGGCTCAGTGGCTCGATTTATATTGGATGATTTTTCCGCGCTTCTTTAAAAGCCCTGTTTTTGGATGGATGGAAGTGGGCATTTTTGCTGGTTTTGCCGGTCTTTTCTGTTTGAGCGTGGGGAATTTCTTAAGCAAGGTTTCGATTGTGGCCATTCGTGATCCTCGTCTTGGGCAAGCATTGCATCACCATCAGTGAGTTTTCCTTCTCCACCCCTCTCCCCTTGAGGGAGAGGGTAGGGTGAGGGGATAAATATGAAGTTAGTTTTTAAAATTTTTGTTTTTTCTTTTTGGATCTTTTTCATTTTAAGCGGAAAGGGAAATTTTTCTTACACCGCGGAATCTATTCCTCCCGAACTGGAAGGAATTGGAGTGGATGAGAAGCTGGGTCATCCGATTCAACTGGAAAACACTTTTAAAGATGAGCAGGGAAAAGAGGTGCAGCTTCGGCAGTATTTTGATGGAAAGCATCCTGTCATCTTAAATCTAGTTTATTATGGTTGTCCCAATTTGTGTGGTTTTTTACTGAATGGTTTTGTGGAGGCTTTAAAAAATTTTACTTGGAATCCCGGCCAGGAATTCAACATCGTAACGGTAAGTATCGATCCTGGCGAGAAGCCAGAACTCGCCGCTCAAAAGAAAGAGGCCCTCCTCAAAGTTTACCAGCGGCAGGGGGCCAACGAGAATTGGCACTTTCTCACCGGTGAGGAAGCAGCGATTCAGAAATTGGCAAACGAAGTGGGTTTTAAATATCGCTATGACATCGAAGAAAAGCAATATGCCCACTCTGCAGTGATTTTTATTTTGACCCCGGATGGAAAGATTTCGAGATACTTATATGGAATTCAATTTAGCCCGCGGGATTTGAGGCTTTCCTTGCTGGAGGCCACCCAGGGAAAAATTGGAACGATGGTTGATAAGTTTTTGCTGTTTTGTTTTCACTACGATCCCAAAGGCAGAAAATATGCCTTGATGGCAGGTAACTTGATGAAGTTGGGTGGAGTGGTGACGGTGCTGGCCTTAGCAAGTTTTTTGGTGTTTCAATTGAGATCTAAAAAAATTAGAGGATTCTAAATGTTAGCCTTATTCAGTCTGCCTCAAGCATCTACTTTAGCAAAAAATACAGATAGTCTGTTCAACTTCATTTTGGTGATCAGCATTATCAGTTTTGTGGGGGTTATTGGTGCGATTGTTTTCTTTTTGATAAAGTATCATCGCAAAAGAACAGATCCTGATAAAACCCCTTACATTGAAGGCCATCCGGTTGCCGAAGGAACGGTGATGGTTCTTCTTTTTGTGTTGGTGATGGTGATGTTTGCTTGGGGATGGATTGACTATCTCAAGCTTCGTGAAGCCCCCCGTAATTCCCTCGAAATTAATGTGATCGGACGGCAATGGCTTTGGAATTTCGAATATACCAATGGCCGAAAGTTCATCAATGAATTGACGGTGCCTAAGGGCCGGCCGGTGAAGTTGATCATGACTTCCGCAGATGTGTTGCATAGTTTTTTCATTCCCGATTTCCGAACGAAGCAGGATGTGGTTCCGGGCATGTATAGTTATGTATGGTTCAATGCGAATCAGACCGGGAATTTTCAGGTTTTTTGTGCGGAGTATTGCGGAACAGCTCATTCAGGAATGCTTGCCAAGATCCATGTTGTTGAAGCCGAAGAGTATGATAAATGGCAGAGGAAATGGGAATGGGAAAAGCAATTGGGGGTAACGCCCGCCGAAGCCGTGGAAAAAGCCGTCGCTCCCACGGGGGGAGATCAAAAGACAGCTTCTGCGAGTAACGAAACTCCTGCTGAGCGCGGCAAGAAATTGTTTGCGACCAAAGGTTGCACGGCTTGTCATTCGGTCGCAGGCCAAGTGTTGGTGGGGCCTCCCTTGAATGGCATCTTTGGGAAGATGGTGGAAATGGTAGATGGCACGAAGGTGACGGTCGATGAAAATTTCATTCGTGAATCCATTATGAATCCGAGCGCGAAAGTGGTTAAAAATTTTCCACCAGTAATGCCCACGTTTAAAGGAACGCTCAGTGACGATGAGATCAACAGTTTGGTTGCATACATTAAAGGTTTAACGAATTAAGGAGTTTTAATTTATGGCTCAGGCAATTGCCCAAGAACATCCAGAAGGAAATTATCTGCAAGGGGGAGGTTGGTGGTCTTGGATTACAACCATCGATCATAAGCGCATTGGTGTGATGTATTTGGCTGCCACCTTCTTTTTCTTTTTGGTGGGAGGGGTTCTTGCCATGCTGATTCGGGCCGAGCTCCTGTTTCCGGGTCAAACCATTATGACGGCCAATACCTATAATAAAATTTTTACACTCCATGGGGCCATCATGATTTTTATGTTTCTGATCCCCGTGATTCCAGCGGGTTTGGGAAACTTCTTTTTGCCGATTATGATTGGGGCCAAAGATGTGGCTTTTCCTCGTTTAAATTTGGCGAGCTATTATATTTATCTGGCAGGTTGTTTTATGGCTTTGGCCTCTCTTATTTATGGAGGGGTAGATACGGGTTGGACCTTCTATGCTCCCTATAGTATTCGAACCGCGGGGGGCGTGGTTCTCGTGACTTTATCTGTTTTTGTGATAGGTTTTTCTTCTATTCTAACGGGTTTAAATTTTATCGTAACGGTTAATAAACTCCGTTGCCCGGGCCTCACTTTTCACCGTTTACCCCTTTTCATCTGGGCGCTTTATGCCACTTCCATTATTCAGGTGCTCGCAACTCCCGTCATTGGAATTACGATGGTTTTGCTCGTGATGGAAAGATTTTTAGGCATTGGATTTTTTGATCCAAAGCTGGGAGGAGATCCTGTTTTATTTCAGCATTTTTTCTGGTTTTATTCCCATCCTGCTGTCTACATCATGATTGTGCCTGGCATGGGGGTTATTAGCGAAGTGATCACCGTTTTTTCCCGGAAGAAAATTTTTGGTTATGAAGCCATTGCTTACTCCAGCTTAGGAATTGCGTTTGTGGGTTTTCTTTCTTGGGGACACCATATGTTCGTGAGTGGCCAGTCTCCCTTGGCGAATTTCCTTTTTTCTGTTTTGACGATGTTGGTTGCGATTCCCACTGCGATTAAAGTCTTTAACTGGACGGCCACCATGTATAAGGGTTCTATTTGGCTTCAAACTCCTATGCTTTATGCTTTAGCCTTCATTTTTTTGTTTACCATTGGAGGACTCACCGGCCTCTTCCTCGCTTCTCTTTCAGTAGATATTCACCTTACCGATACTTATTTTGTGGTGGCACATTTTCATTACGTGATGGTGGGAGGGAATATTATGGCCTTCTTTGCGGGCCTTCATTACTGGTGGCCTAAAATGTTTGGGAAAATGTACAACGAAATCCAAGCAAAAATAGCCTGGGTATTTGTTTTTATCGGTTTTAACGTCACTTTTTTTACCCAATTTCTTTTGGGTAAAATAGGAATGCCTCGCCGCTATTTTGACTATCTGCCTCAATATGCCACGGGCAATTTTATCTCGAGTATTGGCGCTTTTATGATCGGTTTTGGGGCCCTGCTCATGACTTATTATCTTGTAATGTCTTTAATCAAAGGGGAAAAAGCACCTGATAATCCTTGGCATTCGAAATCCATCGAATGGAGTTTAGAAACGCCTCCCATTACGCATAACTTTCATCATATTCCCACGATTACGGAAGATCCTTATGAATACGGCGTAGAACACGTGGCAGGAAAGCCCGTATAGTTTTTAAGGATGCAGAGGGGGATTCTTAAATCCCCGTACAAAACATTGGAGTTTTTATGTCAGAAGAAGTTTTAAAAGGTGGACATGTGGTTCCCCATCATTTTGATTCTCCCGAGCAAGCTGAGCTTTCTTCGAAATTGGGTTTATGGCTTTTTTTAGTCACAGAAGTGCTTCTGTTTGGGGGATTATTTGTAGCCTACATTGTGAATCGAGCCCACTATCCAGGCATGTTTCATGAAGCGAGCCACCATTTGAACAAAACTTTGGGCGCTTTTAACACCATTGTGTTGATTTGCTCTAGTTTTTCTATGGCGATGGCGGTTCAAATGACGCGTGAAAATAAACGGAATATCGCTTCGATCCTTTTGTTCTTCACCTTTCTTTGCGCCGCAACCTTTATGGTGGTGAAGTATTTTGAATACTCACACAAGTTCCATGATGGCTTGGCCCCTCTCTATCATAATGAGCAGGGGGGGTTAAGTTTTGGCTTCAAAGATTTTAATTACGGCCTTTTTGAGCATAAAAATGCCAATTTGTTTTATTCTCTTTATTTTATGATGACAGGGCTTCATGGAATTCACGTGCTTGTGGGAATGGGGCTCATCGGCTGGGTGCTTTATCGAAATACCAAAGCAGCCTTTAGTGATGAGTATTATACGCCCGTCGATTTAACCGGGCTTTATTGGCATTTGGTAGACTTAATTTGGATCTTTCTATTTCCCTTGCTGTATTTGATTGGATAAGGGGATTGGGAGGGCTTGGAGATTTCTTATGAAGGTAAAACATGAAGATGAAGGGCATACTCATCATACCAAGGCTTACATGCTGGTATGGTTGGCTTTGCTCGTTTTAACAGCGATCACCGTTTATGTTTCCTATTTTGATTTTGGGGAATGGAATATTTTTGTGGCGATGTTGGTGGCCACCATTAAAGCGGCACTCGTTTGTTTATTCTTCATGCATTTAAAGTACGACAATCGCATGGATCAAGTGGTGTTTATTTCTTCTTTCGTGTTTTTGGCTATTTTTATTGGTCTTACTTTAAGCGATACCGAAGAGAGGCCCAAGGTGGCAGCTGCTCAGGTGCATGAAGTTCAAGGCCCGGCGGGGGATCAAAGTGCGAAGATGAATGAGTTTAGAAAAGCGACTCCCCAGCTTGTTGAAAGAGGAAAAACGTTCTTTCAACAAAACTGTGTGGCCTGCCATGGAGTGAATGGTTTAGGCGATGGGCCTGCTGCAGCAGCTTTGAATCCTAAGCCCCGTAATTTTACTTCCACAGAAGGTTGGAAAAATGGTCGGGCTCCCGCTCAAATTTTTAAAACACTTAGTAACGGACTTCAGGGTTCTGCGATGGCTTCTTTTGCCACTCTTTCCATCGAGGATCGCTGGGCTTTGGTTCATTATGTGAGATCTTTATCTGCGAATCCTCCCGAAGATACGGCTGCCACTTTGGCCGACATTGGATTAAAAGAAGGAGGAACAGTGTCTAAAGCAGCCGAACAGATCGAAATCCCCATCTCTTTTGCGATTGAACGCTTGGTTCAAGAGGCGAGTAAGAAATAAAGAAAATAAACTGAAAGCCTTGGGATGAATTTTTCAAAACTTTCAGATAAAAATTTTGAAACATTCTTTCTTCTACAAACTCAGTTTTTTTGCCACATCACTTGCTTTCTTGGTAATTTTATTAGGAAGTTATGTCCGTTTATCCGATGCTGGCTTGGGTTGCCCAGATTGGCCGGGTTGTTATGGCCATTTAGTGGTTTCGCAAGAGTCGAGTTCTATATTCGATGCGCATAAAGCCTGGAAAGAAATGACCCACCGTTATTTAGCGGGAAGTTTAGCAGTTTCTATATTGATACTTTTTATCCTTTCGCTGCGTAGGGGGGCACGGCCCTACGCCCCTACCATTTTATTATTTCTTGTTATTTTCCAAGCTTTGCTTGGGATGTGGACGGTAACTTTAAAATTGCATCCTCTTGTCGTGATGGGGCATTTGATGGGGGGATATACTACATTTATTCTTTTAGCATGGCAAACTTTGAGTGTGCGACAACATGAGAGGTTATTGCGAGGAGACCTTCGACTTCGCTTAAAGGCTCCGCAACGTGGCAATCTCCCAAGCTCATTCGGGAAATTTGTCTTCTTGGGTTTTTTTCTCTTAATCCTTCAAATTGTTTTAGGGGCTTGGCTGTCAGCCAATTATGCTTCGCTTGCTTGCCCCGATTTTCCTACTTGCCAAGGAAAATGGTGGCCCGAGTTCCATTTTTCTCAAGCGTTCACCTTTTGGCATGAGTTTGGGCCGAATTATGAATGGGGAATTTTGAATAATACCGCGCGTGTTACGATTCATATGATGCATCGTTTGGGGGCGGCTTTGGTATTGGGGTATTGGCTTATACTGAGCCTTTTTATTCTCTTAAAACCCTTTCATGCAGATTTAAAAAAAGCGGCTTTCGGAATTTTGTGCTTGCTGTTTCTTCAAGTGAGCTTGGGGATTTCTAATGTGCTTTTTCACCTTCCCTTGGGAGTTGCCGTGGCTCATACCGGAGTAGGGGCTTTACTTTTGTTTTCCGTTCTTAATTTATCGGTTCCAAAAAGCTTTGCATAAGCCCTTGCCACTTTTCATCGGCATTGATACACCTTGGGCCCTTGTATGCTAGCCTATTTGAATCTCACAAAACCTCGCATTAGCTTACTTTTTGCCTTTACAGGGCTCACGGTCCTTTACATGGAGCGTAGTTGGATCCATCAAACTTCCAAGATGTGGTTGATCGCTTTCGCTATTTTTTTAGTAGGAGGGGCTGCCAATGCCTTGAATCAGTTTTTTGAGCGTGACCGAGATCTACTCATGCAACGTACGGCTAAAAAAAGGCCACTGCCTCAAGGTTTAATCAGCCCCACTTCAGCCCTTGTCTTTAGTATTGTAATTGGGAGCCTTGGGAATTTCATGCTTTGGTATTGGGGGGGCTGGCTTGCTTTTGCATTGGGAGTAGGAACGATTGCTTTTTACAGTTTTTATTACACGCTGTGGCTTAAACCCCGCACCCCCTATAATATTGTCATTGGGGGCATCGCTGGCGCTACGGGCCCCTTAATCGCCTGGGCGGCAGTAACGGGCACTATTTCCTGGCTTCCTTTTATCTTGTTTTTGATTGTTTTTATGTGGACGCCTCCTCACTTTTGGGCGCTCGCTTTGTGTTGCAAAGAAGATTACTCCAAAGTGGGTTTGCCCATGCTTCCTTTGATCAAGGGAGATGAATACACTCGAAAGCAAATCCTTTTATATTCCTTAACATTGCTTCCACTTTCTTTAAGCCTTTATTTTACGGGTTATGTGGGAAACATTTATTTGATTGCAGCCATGGTTTTAGGAATTATCTTTATTTTAGCGGCTATTTTGCTTTGTCGAATTAAAAGTATTAAAGTGTATTGGCAATTTTTTGCTTATTCGATTCTTTACCTGCTTTTTCTTTTCACTTTTTTGATTGTGGATTCTTTAAAATGAATGTCCGAAAATCAAATGCCTTTTCGATTTTCAAACCCCTTGTTTTTTAAAAAATCTATTAAACCCCATTTAAATTGATTTAAACATTGGCACTTACTTTGCTTATTTTGTCTCTTGAAAAAGTAGAGCTTGTGATTACAATAACTTTTAATTTAAGGAGTGTTTATGTCTGCACAAGAGGAGAAGCCCCTCACATTTAAACAGTTTGTAGATTTTTATTCGGAAATCATTGAACCACGTTTTGAAAAAATAGAAAAAAAACTAGAAGATCATGACCAGCGCTTTAATAGCATTGACCAAAAATTTGACGATCTTTATAAAAAATTTGAAGACCTACACATTGAATACAAAGTAATCACCCAACAATTTAAAGAAATTCAAGCAGGGCTTGACGTTATTCGTAGCCTTCCAGAGATTATCCAGGATCTGAAAGCCAAAATTGCTGATTTATATCGCCGAGTGGAAGAATTGGAAAAGCAAGTTCTTGCTCATTGATTCATTCTTGAGCTGAAAGTTGCGGCGATCGAATCCAGAGGCTTCCAAAAGATAAACAAATCAAAAATGAAATTGAAAAAAGGCCTGAAGCACATAGAAAAGGCAGCTTCGAGCCAAAGTGATCGAACAAAAAACCCGCGAGTAAAGGCCCGATGACACGAGCGAGGCTTCCGGCGGATTGATAGGTTCCCAAAGTGGAGCCTTGTTTATCGGCATCCGCATTTCGGGACACGAGGCTTGAAAGAGAAGGATTGGTAATAGCAAAGCCCAGCGCTTGAAAAAGTAAGGCTGCCACAAAAACTCGAAGATGATCACTATAGCTTGCTGTAGCCAGAGCAAGAGCCATGAGTGCCGTGCCCGCCAGAACGAGACGGGCTTCCCCAAAATTTTTAACAAGTTTTCCGATGGCGCCTCCCTGAACAAAAATCATCACAAAAGCCATGAGCGCTAAAATTTCGCCGGCGTATTTTGCATTCAATCCAAAGCGCTCCAGCAAGAGAAGGGCGAAAGTGGTTTCAAGTTGGGCAAAGCCCATGGTGACGAAGAAAAAAAGTAAAATGGCGAGCCCCGTTTTAGGATTAGAAAGGATTTGCACCCATGTATTTTTATCAAGACGATTTCGATGGGTTTTCCTTTCTTCTCTTGTGATGGAAGGCTCGCGAAGGAAAAAGAAGGCGAAGAAAAAATTACTGAGCGACAAGGCTGCAGCCACATAAGCTACCGTCCCATAACCCCATTGAGAAAGTAAACCGCCCAAGGCAGGCCCAAAAAGAAAACCCAAGCCAAACGCGGCGCCGATCATTCCCATTCCCTTGGCTCTTTTTTCAGGCACTGTGACATCGGCGATGTAAGCAGAGGCCGCGGAAATATTGGCTCCAAAAAAGCCTGCGAGAATTCTGCCCACAAAAAGCCAGAAGAGTGAGGGGGCAAAACCTAAAACTATCATGGAAAGCCCGATCCCCAGAATGCTTGTGAGAAGGATGGGTCTTCTTCCTAATTTATCTGAAAAATTTCCCCAAAAAGGGGAGAAAAGAAATTGCATGGCAGAATAACACATCATGAGCCATCCAAGTGTGGTGGCGGAAGCCCCAAAAGATTTGGCATAGTAGGGTAAGATGGGGATGACCATCCCAAAACCCAAGAGATCGATGAAAACGACCAAAAAAACGATGAGCAATGATTTCTTATGCATGAAGAGGCTTATAAATAAGCCTGGAAGGTATTGCCAATGAAAAACTTACTGTGTTTTAAATAGAAAATCCCACAGGGGAGTGGTGACGCCGAAGGCCGATTTTGGATTTTTAAAATGATGCTTGAGATGATAGGCCTTCAGATATTTTCCGAAAGAAAAATGGGCTTGATAACAGTGCGCCGCAAAATGCATCCATTCGTAAATTACATAACCGATAAAAAGCCCGGCTTCCATGAATGCCGCATTGGCCCAGCTTTGCAAGCAAAGGGCAAAAAAGAGATAAAGAATGCCTCCAAACATTAAGCTCACGAAAGGGGGAGCCAAAATCAAATCCTCGGCATCGGTGCTGCGGTGATGGGCCATATGGAGGCCTGAAGCCAGGTTCTTCCAAGGCTCTGGAATCTGCGTGAGATGGAATATAAAGCGATGAAGGAGGTATTCGATGAAAGTCCAAGTAAAAAGGCCTAAAGCTAAAAAAAGGATCACTGACAAAATCGATCTTTGTTGATATGAAAGGGAAATAATGACAAGCAAGAGGGCGAGAGGTAGATAGAGAAGGCTGGGCATCCAGGGATGGGCGAAACGCCGAATCAGGAAATGGGGTTTTGAAGAAGATTGGCTTGTCATTAAAAAACACCTCTTATTTAGAGTGTGGTGGCCCCTTCTTGTAACTTATCGGTTACAATATAAGAAAGTTGCGGCGTTTTGTCAATGAGTAAAGTAACTAGTTGGTAAATATAGAGGATTATTATGAAAAAACAGGAACCCGTGAAGAGGAATCCCGTCAGAACCCGGGCCAATATTTTAAAGCACGCCACCTTATGCTTTGCCAAGGGAGGCTATCATGGCACGGCTTTAGATGACATTTTGGCCCGTGCCAAAGTGAATAAGCGGATGGTGTATCATTATTTCGGGAATAAATTGGGCTTGTATCGGGAAGTTCATTTGCAAGGCTGGAAAGAATTGCAAGAATGGTTTGCCAAAGAACTCGTTGCCTCACCTATTTTTAGCAATCCCGACTTGAGAGGGAGTGTGCTGATGCGCGAATCGCTTAAAATTTTTCATGACTTCATGGCAAGCCACCAGATTTTTCTGCGCTTGCTCGTATGGGATGGTTTGGAAGGTGGAAGAATTTCCAGAAGCCTATGGAAGGATATTCGAGGGCCCATTTACCATCAGATCGAAAGTCTTGTGATCGAATCCCAAAAAGAGGGGGCTTTTCCAGAAGATTTGAAGGCAGGCCATTTGATCATCACTTTTATGGGTGCGGTTTCGTTTTATTTTTCCCATGCCCAAACCATGGTCGATATTTTTCACAAAAACCCTTTGAGTACCGATGCCATCCGTGAAAGGCGCCAGCAGGTTTTAGCCTTGTTTGAGAAATTGTTTATCGTGAAAGAAGAATAAGAGAAGTTCATGTCACTCGAAAAAAATAGAGAAAATATTGGGAAAAGTTTAGGTCGTATTCCCAGTGGAATTGGCATTTTGACCACCCAAAAAGGTTTGAAAAAAGCGGCCATGCTTTCTTCTTTTTTTCAGCAGGTGAGCTTTGAGCCTCCTTTGATTAGTGTCGCGATCAAAAAAGGTAGGCCCATTGGAGAGCTCATCAAATCTTCCAAGAAGTTCGTGGTGAATTTGCTGCACACCGGGCAAAAAGATATGCTTGCGCATTTTGGAAAAGGTTTCGAGGCAGATGAAGATCCTTTCGTGGGAATTAAAGTAGAAATATTCAAGACAGGAATTCCTGTTCTCAAAGAAGCCCTTTGTTTTTTGGAATGCGAACTTCGATATATCTATGAAGCAGGAGACCACTCGCTTTATTTAGGAGAAGTGCTGCATGCGGGCATGGAAGAAGAAGGACAATCGATGGTGCATCTGCGGCGAAATGGCTTTAATTATTAATCTATGACTTTTCGCTCTCCCCGAAAATCTTATTTTTCTCTTTCTTTCTTTTATTTTTTTGATTTTGCCTCTTTGGGTTTTTTTCTCCCTTACTTTCCTTTGTATTTGCAAAGTCTCAAAATGAGCAAATGGGAAATTGGCTTATTGCTTTCTATTCTCATGATTGCCCGCGTAGGAATCCCTATTTTTTGGGGGCGGGTGAGCGATAAAAGCGGGAAGGGCTATGAAATTCTTCTCTCCAATGCCTTTCTTTCCAGTTTTATTTTGATTTGCCTTTATTTTACAAAAAGTTTTTGGGGTATTTTGATGGTTCTAGCCTTGAGCATGTTTTTTAGAACTTCTCTTGTTCCTTTAGCCGAAGCCATTAGCTTGAAATTTATTTCAACTACTCAAACGAGCTACGGATTTATCCGAGTGTGGGGCTCTTTAGGCTTTTTAAGCGCTGCACTCGTGGGCGGTTCTTTAGTGAGTGCCTGGGGAATTCAAATTGTTCCCTCTTTACTCATTTTTACTTTTTTTGCCTCGGCCATTGCCATTTCTTTTCTTGAGAAGGAAGAACCCGAACAAACCATTCCTTCAATTTCAGCTTGGAAACATTTAATTTCGCGTAATTTTATCGTTATTTTAATTTCTGGCATGCTGATGCAAACTTCCCACGGTGCTTACTATGAATATTTTTCTATTTTCATGAAGCAACAAGGAATGCAGGCTTGGGCAATTGGCTTATTGTGGTCCGTTGCGATCTTCTCTGAAATTCTTATGATGCTTTATTGGAAAAAAATTGAGAGGCTTTTCAATACTTATCAAATCTTGTGGGTGTCTTTTCTGGCTGCTTGTGTCCGATGGCTGGGATTGTCCTTTGCTCACTCACTTTTCTTGATTATTATTTTGCAAACTTTGCATGCCTTAAGCTTTGCGGCTTTCCATTTGGCTAATATTTATTGGTTTAAAAGAAATGTTTTATCTGCGGATCAATCCACTGCCCAAGCTCTCTATTCAAGTGCGGTCTTTGGCCTTGGAGGGGTGATTGGTTTTTTAGGGGCCGGCCGACTTACCGAATACTGGAGTCTTTCCTCCATTTATTTATGTAGTAGTGTAATAGCCTTCATGGCTTTAGCCGTGTTTGGCTGGGGATTTAAAATAAAAACATTCAAACTTAGGCACTCTTAAGCGCTGTATCGACTGCTTTTTTCAAATCGCCACGCTCAAACATTTCAGTTACGATATCGCAACCCCCGATGAATTCTCCATTGATAAAGATTTGAGGAATGGTGGGCCAATTCGTAAAATTCTTAATTTCTTGGCGAATAGCAGGATCTGATAATACATCGACCCCCAGCAAGGGAGCTCCCACCGCGCGCAATACTTGAACGCTTTGGGCAGAAAAGCCGCACATTGGGGCTTCGGGGGTCCCTTTCATGAAGATGACGACCTTGTTTTTTTCGATGAGATCCTTAATTTTATTTTGGGCATCGCTCATATTTTTTCCTTTTATGTTTTAAACCATCGAGAGGATTGGTTTTAAAAATTATTTTTTGTATTGTTCGGGTGTGTATGTTTTAAGCCCGAGCGCATGAAGTTTTTCCTTTAAAGTTTCTCGAAGCGGGGAGTAGACCATCTGATGCTGTTGCAGGAGCGTTTTTCCTTCGAAAAGATTCGAGACTACCGTTGCCTGGAGATGATCTCCATCGCCCACTAAATCTTCGACCTTCACGGTAGCCCCTGGTAGGGCTTTTTCAATAAGGGCTTGAATTTCGCGTGTATCCATTGGCATAAAGTAAGTCTTGGCCTATAATTTTCAGAAAAAATGTTCTTAGCCTTTTTTTAAGGAAAGCGTCAAGAGGACTTATAAATGAAGCCATCTAAAAATGAGAAAAAAGATGCCCAAGAAGGAATTTTAAAAGGATATGGCGGTTTTGGCGTGGAATATGTGCCGAAGGCCAAACGTGCAAAGGTGGAAAAGGGGCGTATTTATGGGGGTAAGACGGGTGAGCTAGAGGCTGGCAAGGCCAAAACTTTTCATCTGGATCGCTTTACAGTGGCCTTATTTCGCACAGGGGATGAATTTTATGCCATCAAAGATGCTTGTCCTCATGCCGATTACCCTCTCTCTAAGAGCAAGCTCGTTTCCCCTTATGTGGTGATGTGTAATTCGCATAATTGGCGCTTTGACATCAGAGATGGGCATTGTGTGAAAATCGGGAAATGTGGCCATGTGGGGCGAGCCCTCAAAGTGAGGACTTTTCCTGTATCGATTGAAGGAGAAAATATATGGATTCAGGTGGAAAATATAGTGGAGAAAAAAGCTTGATTAATCAATATTTTGAATGATAGCTCTTTAAGCTCATTTAATTAGGAGGGGGCATCGCATCTTATCATCTGAGGGATGATTATGATCACACAGCGATGGCCTCAGTCTTTTCGTATTATAGTGACTCATCTCGTTTTATTATGTTTTTTGCGAGTCACTCTTGCTGCGGATCTTTCTTTAAAATCACTCAGTCCCCTTGAAGAAAAAATCGGCCAAGCTAAAATTCTTTATTATGATTTTCATTTCAAAGAATCCGAAACACTTTTAAAAGATGTCATTTCTTCTCTGCAAGCTCTTAGTCCCTCGCCTTTCATCCATCATGATTTAAGCGAAGCTTATCTCCACTTGGCTCTTACTCAAGATGCCCAGAATAAATCCAAAGAAGTGAATCATTCTCTTTTTCAAGCGGTAAGCTATGAACCCAATCGTGAGTTGGACCCCCTGATATATTCTCCTTCCATTGTTGGTCAATTCAACAAAGCCAAACAGCGATGGGCAAAAGAACAATCCGAAAATCTTCCAGGCCTAAAGGTGGGCAGTGGCGCTTCATCTTCTATTAAGACTGAATCTTTTTCTTCTCAAAAAAAATACGAAAAAAAACCTTTCTATAAAACTTGGCCTTTTTTTCTCCTATTGGGTTTAGCGGTGGCGGGTGGTGCTGCGGGAGCTGCAGTGGCTCTCGGGGGAGGAGGGGGAGGCGGCGGGAGTGGTGGATCGGGTCCGGTAACGGTGGGGGGAACGCCGCAATAATTTGGAGGTTAAAATGACTCGGAAAATTTATTTTTTGTTTTTGGCAATCCTACTCGTTTTTTCTTTTCATGGAATAGGCATTGGAAATGCCCCTCTCTATTTTAATACGCCTCAGCTGTTAAGTTCGGTGAAGGCTTCGATGAATGTTGTTTCTGTTTCAAGCCTACCCTTAAAAGCGCATCTTGAAATTAAGAGTGCCGGAAATACAGTGCAAGAAAAAGACGTTGATATTCAAATTGTGCCCAAGGATTCAAAACGCCCCAATTCTTCTAGTTTAGTAAAAATTGCTCCTGTCCAACTCGATGGAGTTACTCCCGGACCTTATAAGTTTGTGCTCTCTTTGATACATACCCAGTATGATCGAAAGATCGCTTCCATTGAAACGGATATCACGGTGAATCCGGGCAGTAATATTGATTTTTCTCATTCACAATGGGTTTATGAGGATAATGACCAAGATCATTACAACGATATCACTGAAATAATGAACGGACATTATAATGTAATTAGCAATGCCTCTGGCCCCCCCAGTTTTTCTTGGGTGAATGACCCTAAAGAACCTTTAGATTCTGCAAGTAAACCCGATACGGCATTTCTTCTAAAGCCTTCTGCTATTAGTGTGATGTCACCAGGCTTGGGAGGCCAAGTGCGTGTGGTGGGAGACCCTTTTTCGGTTCAGGCGGGGGTGAATGTCATTGCAGAGCTCAGTGCACCCAATGGCTCAAAGAAATCGAAAATAAATAGTTTTAGCCGATTAGATGGAAGTTTCGATTTGATGCTCAGCAATGCAAGCGTGGGCGATAAAGTAGTTGTTTACGTTTCTAGCCGAAATGAAGCCGGCTCTCCAAGTTCTTTGAGCTTACAAGGGCCTTCCTCAAAAGTGGAATGGACCGTGAAAGATTTACAAGGCTGTCAGTGAAAAATTTTCTGTTCAATAGAGGTTTATTACTTTCAGGAGCTTTAACCTTTAGTGCTTTTATGTGGCATTGTGGGGGTTCTGGAAATGTGGGAGCCGTTCTCGATCCTAATATTTCATTTCAAGGATGCGGAGATAATTTGTTGGAAGCGGGGGAGGGGTGTGACGATGGCAATACGAATAACAGCGATGGTTGTAATTTGCATTGTGCTTTAGAAGTGGGGGAAGCCATTTGCGGGAATGGCGTAAAAGAGAATGAAGAATGCTGCGACGATGGAAATATGGTGAGCGGGGATGGTTGTAGTGCAAATTGTACGTTAGAAAATCCGAATCATGCACCTTCGGCTCCAGCGTTGGCGGGTGAGCCACACAATGGCGTTAAGTGGGCCCCTACGCGGCTTTATCTTTCTTGGAGTTCCTCTACAGATCCTGATGCTGAAGATCAGGTGGTGTATGATGTTTATTTTGTGGAAGGAAATGGAATTTCTCCTAATGCGATCCCTTATAAGAAGGGAATCACTCAAACCCATTTTATTATTCAGGCCTCTACCGATAATAGAAGTGAATTCTTTCCAGATGTGGTGAGTCCTCTATATTTAGCCCCTCTGCGTACTTATACTTGGAAAATATGTGCTCGTGATAAGTTTGGAGCGACGGCTTGCAGTATTCAAAGAATTTTTAATACCGATGACAGTGTGGTGGGGTGGTGGAGGTTTGATGAAAACCCAGCGGGTTCAGCATGTCCCCCTCTATTAGGGGGTCCCGCAGGAGATTTTGGAGAAACAGTCTGTGATTATTCGGGAAAGGGGAATCATGGAGTTCCTCAAGGAGGTATAGTCTGGATTCCTTCATTGAATAATGGAATTTTAGGTGCTGCTATTGAAGTGGAAGAAAATTATATTGTTGTTCCTAACTCTCCTTCTCTTAATCCTTCCAACACATTGACAGTCGAAGTGATGCAATATCTAAAAAGTTTCGGTGATACAACTGACCGCCCATTTTTGTCTAAGCTTAGTTCCTCTGAAGCTACTGATAATACCGGTTATGCTTTTTCATTTGGAAGAGGGACAGACATTTATTTGTGGATAGGAAACCGGCTTTTTGGTCTTTCTTTTGTAGCAACGTTGAATGAATGGGAACATCTAATCGGCGTTTATAATGGAAACGATGCGAGTTTGTATAAAAATGGTATTTTATTGTCTACCCAAACAATGAATGGAAATATTTTGAATAACACAAACCCCCTTTGGATAGCCCATTCCAGTCGTTTTAATTCTTTTTATGAAGGTCGTATGTCTGAGGTGTTGATTTATTCCAGAGATTTGATGGCGGATGAAGTAAAAAATTCATTTTTAAATTATTGAGGAGGATTTTATGAAAAAAAAGGTTTTGTTAACATGGATTATCTGTTGCTTGACGGCATGTGGTGGTGGAGGAACTGGCAGTGTTGGATCTCCAGATACTACAAGTACAAATCAGCCTCCCAATAATACCAATAATAATGCCGATACTTCATTGGTGAATGACAATCAGAAACCAACAGCGAAATTATCTATTAATGAGGATGCACCTACAGCAAACTCTAATCGTGTCCGGCTTCATATTGAAGCGGAAGATAATGATCGTGTGGTTGCTTATTTTACTTCTTTGCAAAATCAAACTCCTGACATGAATTCTACAGGATGGACATCGGTGAGAGGAGTTTCATCAATCAATCTTACTTTGAATAATTTTTCATTATCTTCTGGAGGGGGAAATAAGAAAGTTTTTTTGTGGGTAAAGGATGCGGCGGGAAATATTTCAGAGCCAGCATCGGCTGAAATTGACGTTTGGGGGTTTAGAGATCTCAGTGAATTTTGCGGAGATCCCGCTGATGTCGATTTAGCTGTGGATTCCCAAAACAAGGTTCATATCGTATGCAAGAATGGAAATGGTATTTATTATTTGACCAATCGAAGTGGTAACTGGACAAGTGAAACTCTGAGTAACGCAGGTATTTATGTAACTTCTCCTTCTATTGCCATTGATTCTCATGATGTAATCCATGTCGTGTTCAATTCATGGTTTTTGTATTTGGGAACGGTGCCAGTTGGCCTAATAGTATATGATAGGAAAATTCCAGGTGCTGGTTGGGATGAAACGGTCGTTACAGGTCCTCTTTATAGTGTTTTTGTAGGAAACACTTCTTTAGTACGAGATAGAAATGATAAATTGCATCTGGCAACTTTTTTAAAGATGCTGCAACCCAACACTAAGACTTTATGGTATTTGAATAATGTTTCTGGAACTTGGCAGATCGATTCAAGTGTGGAACCTTCTTCATTTCCAAACGATAACCCACAAGTAGATTTAACTGTAGATAATGTCGGCCCGCGAATTTGTTATAGTCAAGGAGGAGAATTAATTTACGCGAAGAAGGTAGGAAATATATGGAATAGGTTGAGCAATGGATTAACAGATGGAATCAATTGTTCGATAGTTTCTGATAGTGTTAATGCGAATTGGATTGCATATCATGATATTCATAATGCTCTAGATATTATTTCTTTTGATGTCGGTGTGGGAAATTCTTCGGATACTTTTTTGACCATTCATAATGAGTCGGATATTACTGTTGGAAAATATATTTCCCTATCGGCAGGGAATAATAAACTATACGTTGCTTTTTTTGACGCTCTTAATAATGTTCTTTATTACGCTGCACAGGGCCAAGAAGATCAGGATTGGTTTACTCTTCTTATTGACTCTGCAGGTATTCAGGACAATTTCCCTCTCAAATTAGCCGTCGATTCTCAGGAAAAACTTCACCTTGTTTATTATAAAATGCCCGGTGCCAAATTAATGTACGCAACTACACGGTAAGATTTCCAGACCTCCGTCTGTTACCTTACACAATTTAATTTATTTTCCAAACTGCTCCTCGTCCTTGGCCTTTTAGATTAGCGAAGTTTCCTAAATCTTTCAGCGCTTGTTGACGAGAAATTTTTCCTCCCAAACATTCGAGGTAATCTTTCATCCGAACTTCTTTTTTTTTCTCGAACAAACGTTTCAAAATATTTCGTCTTGAAAAAATATCCGGGTATCCGGCGGTTTTTTTTGTGTAGACATCGAGGGTGGGCGATTCTGTAGCGAGAAAGCCCCATTTTTTATATTGAGCGAGGCTTTCTTCGGCAGCTCGTTGCATCATTTTTCCGCCAGGAGAATACAGATTTTTGAAATAGAGTTGGGTGGAAACAGCTTGAAGGCCTCTCTGTAGATAATCCATCAAGAAATTCAATTCTTTGTTTGAGGAGCCTTGTTTGGCAAATTCAGCAATAACGGCTACAATTTGAGGAGTTTCCATTTTTGGATAGTAATTTCTTAATTGTTGAGGATTGATTTTGGAAATATTTTTTGCAAAAAACTCAACCAGAATTCCAAAAAGTCTTGGATCATAACGACTCATTTCTGATCCCAATGCAATCAGTTCTTCAATATTTTGAATGGAATAAGGCCATGATTTTTTTTCACCGACACAGGAGGCGCCTTGAAGTGCCAGTTCATAATAAATGCGTTGCAAATGATTCTCATTGGGAGGGCTTTTAAGCAGCATTTATGCTCCTATGAGGGCGGGGATTCGCCATGGTCATCCCCGTACTCTTATTCATAGAATCTCCATCTGTTCTTCTATTTCGAAAAGAAAATCCACTGCCGATTTTGCTCCCGGAATATTTTTGGCAATCAGGCTTTCGAGGTGATCTTGTACAAAATCGATATTTGCCCCTTTTTTGATGAGCACTTTGGCATGCGGAATGTCTTTTTCTCTTCCAGCGAAACATTTCATGATGAGTAAATCGTTGAGGCCGAGTCCGTAAGCTTCAAGAGTTTTTCCTTTATAAACAGATACAAGACGATGCCCATAATCTGCGGGGAGGCTCATGAGAAAAGTTCCGAAATAGGGGTTCAGCCAATCCGGAGATATTTTGAGTTCTTTGCCTGTTTCTTTGACCGCTTTATCAAGGAGGGCTAAATCAATATTGCTTTTGAAAGGAACTCCGTCAATATCTGCTGTTTGGAGAGGAATTCCATGAGCGAGAGTGAGGGCACTGCCTCCACCGATGAGCAGTTTAAGGAGGGAGCTTCCTTTGAGCCCCAATTTTTGATCCAAGACTTTGAGGGCTTGTTTCATGGTTTCGATTTTCATCTTGTCGTAATAATGACAATATAATTAACTATTGTCAATAATATAGTTAATTATGTTAAACTATTTTTCCCCTTTCTTTTCATGGTCTTGAATGCTAAGGCCTTCTCCTCTTCTGTATACAAAGGGGACACATGTTTGAGGGAAAACATGCGTTCTTTATTTTCTAAACTTTTCTTGTTTTATCTTGTTTTTTTAGTCCTACCTTTCTTTGGGATAATGAGCTGCGGCGGTGGCGGTGCTGGGTCGGCTTCTTTGCCTGATTTAAATCTTTTTGCTCAAAATTGTGGAAATACTCTGCTTAATGAAAATGAGTCCTGTGACGATGGCAATACGAATAACAGCGATGGTTGTAATTTGCATTGTGCTTTAGAAGTGGGGGAAGCGATTTGTGGGAATGGCGTGAAAGAGAATGAAGAATGCTGCGACGATGGAAATACGGTGAGCGGGGATGGTTGTAGTGCAAATTGTACCTTAGAAAATCCGAATCATGCCCCTTCGGCTCCAGCTTTGGCGGATGAGCCACACAATGGCGTTAAGTGGGCCCCTACGCGTCTTTATCTTTCTTGGAGTTCCTCTACAGATCCTGATGCTGAAGATCAGGTGGTGTATGATGTTTATTTTGTGGAAGGAAATGGAATTTCTCCTAATGCGATCCCTTATAAGAAGGGAATCACTCAAACTCATTTTATTATTCAGGCCTCTACCGATAATAGAAGTGAATTCTTTCCAGATGTGGTGAGTCCTCTATATTTAGCCCCTCTGCGTACCTATACTTGGAAAATATGTGCTCGTGATAAGTTTGGGGCGACGGCTTGCAGTATTCAAAGAATTTTTAATACCGATGACAGTGTGGTGGGGTGGTGGAGGTTTGATGAAAACCCAGTGGGTTCAGCATGTCCGTCTCTATTAGGGGGCCCCGCCGGAGATTTTGGAGAAACAGTCTGTGATTATTCGGGAAAGGGGAATCATGGAAAGAATTATGGAACTCCAACCTGGCTCTCTCCAAATTCAACTCTGCTTGGCGGTGCCCTTCAGTTTGATGGGGTGGATGATAAGATTGAAGTAGCGAATTCAGTTTCTTTAAATCCAACAAGTGTAAGTCTTCAAGTTAAATTAAAAATAACTATCGATGACTATCATGAAGTAATTGACAAAAGATCAAATGGTTATGGTTATAATTTAAGAATAGATGGTGGTGCCTCTCCAATGAGACTACTTTTTGTTGTAACAGGAGAGGATGGAGAACAAAATGCAAATCAGCTAGGTGCAATAAATACTGATATAACTTATGTGGCAGTTGGGACTTATGAACACAGTACAAAAACTATTTCTTTATATAAGGATGGAATTCTATTGCCAGTCACCAACGTAATAGCTGGTCCTTTTAGTCGTAATATACCTTCTCCTGATCCATTAGAAATTGGTACGAGATCTTTTCTTCCTCTCTCTGCACCATGGTTTCCAGGCATAATGGATGATGTTATAATATATAATAAATCTATTACTAGTGAACAGGTTTCTAATGCTTATTATACCTATTAAATTAAAAATTTTTTTGAATTAAAAGGAATCCTATGCCCCACCTCCTCTTTTCCCAACACGGTAAAACTCTTTTGCAAGTTCCTTTAAGTAAGGAAAACATTCAAATTGGTCGATCACAAGCATGTGACATTGTTTTGAATGAACCAACCATTTCTCGTCTTCAATTGGCTGTTTATCAAATTGAAGGGTCTTATTTTGTAAAGAATTTAGGCAAGGCAAAATTAAAGCTCAATGGCCATGAAATCGAAAGCGCACCCTTTCTAGAAAAAGATCATTTAGAGCTAGAAAACTGGCAGATTTCTTTTTCTCATTCCCAGGAAAATGAAAAGAAAAATGACGAAACCTATGTATCTGATGCGGGGATGCAAAGAACTCAAGTTCTGCATCTTTCGCGAGTGGAAGATACCCTTCACTACGAATCTCTCGAATTGCATGTATTATCTCCGGGAGAAGAACTAAAAATTTATCCCCTCCAACAAGCCGTACTTACGATTGGCAAGTCGTCGTCTTGCGATATTAAACTCGTAGATCCTTTTGTTTCTGAAGTGCATGCCAAACTTATTTCTCAGCATAACAAAGTGATCATTTACGATTTGCAGTCTACCAATGGAACTTTCATGAATGGGATAAAGATAGGGGAAGTGGAGGCAAAAGTGGGAATTCCCCTTCAAATGGGAAAAAGCGAGCTAAAACTAGAATCTATTTCTCATCAGAAAAAGATTCAGCCTGTTTACACGCATGAGTTTGGCCCTTTAGTGGGCCAATCTAAAATCATGCGCGAACTTTACGCTCTTATTCAGCAAGTGGCGCCTGTGAATATACCAGTTTGTATTTTGGGTGAAACGGGAACGGGCAAAGAATTAGTGGCAAAATGCCTTCATGATTTGTCTCCTCGAAAATCAGGCCCCTGGATAGCCCTCAATTGCGGTGCCATTGCCAAGGAGCTCATTCAAAGTGAATTTTTTGGCCATGAGAAGGGGGCATTTACGGGTGCTCACCAGCCACACAAAGGCGTTTTTGAGCAAGCCAGCGGAGGAACTCTTTTTCTCGATGAAATCGGCGAACTCCCTTTAGAATTGCAGGCAAGTTTTCTGCGGATTTTGGAAACAGGAAAATTACGTCGGGTAGGAGGTAGTGAAGAAATAGGCGTTGATGTGAGAATCGTATGTGCAACCCATCGAGATTTATCAGAAATGATAGCCCATAAAACTTTTAGAGAGGATTTGTTTTTTAGGCTCCATGTTTTTCCACTTTTTCTTCCGCCACTTCGCTTAAGAAAAGAAGACGTGCCTATTTTGGCAGAGCATTTTTTAAGCTTTTTGACTCCTCCCGAAAGAAAGCTTTCCTTAAGCAAAGAATGCCGAGAATTTCTTGTTCAATACCCCTGGTGGGGAAATGTGAGAGAGCTTAAGAATGCCATACAACGAGCCTTGATTTTGGTTAAAAATGAAATTTTACAGGCTTCTGATTTCTCTTTTTTAGAAATAACTCGAGGGAACGAAGCAGTGTCAGGCCCCTCAAAAAACCCCATGAACGGCAAATTGGAGGAAATCGAAAAACAATTTATTTTAAAGGAATTTCAGGCTCAAAATCACAATAAAATAGCCACCGCGAGGGCCCTAGGCATCGCTAAATCCACCCTTTATGACAAGTTAAGGCTCTATGGTATTAAGTAACCCCTTTTTTACCTTCCCTAAGCACTTAAAATAATCCGCAACTTATTGTTTAAACTTGCGATTATCTCAATAACTCAATAAAAGAAGGGGGCAGCCATTCCTTCGAGGAGGGATTCATGCGTAAAAGTCTTATACGTCTTTTTATGATGGTCGTTATTTTTGCTTCTAGCATTTCTTCTGCTTTAGCAAAGTCGAGTGATTTTTACGATCAACTCAAACTTTATCAAGATTACTTTTTAAAACCCATTTCTCAAGCCTTAAAACCCGAAGTGCTCGCTGATATTCTCTCTACGAAAAACGAAAGTAAGCCTTACTTGACGGTAGATGGTATTCAAAAAGCGGCTTGGGCAGACCGTATGAAGGAGCGCGATCTTTGGCGTCAGAAGAATATTTTTGAATCTATCTCGGGGTCTTCGCTTTTGCGTTTGGGTAATGTGGCGAATGCAGACCACGTGATGACGATTTCAAGTGGAGATCCTGGCCTCGATCCTACCAACCCCGATAGCGCCTATGACCCTGTCAATCAACGTTATTTAGTAGTGTGGGAGGAAGAAACCTCTCCAGGTGTTTTTGGAATCATGGGCCAGTTTAGAAGTCGCACGGGAGCTTCGGTGGGCACCCCTGCTTTAATCAGTGCCCCTCGTACGACACAAGGATGTTTTTATGCCGCGTTTGATGCGGATAATGGAGAGATCACTACTCCTTCAGATTGTCCTAAGGCGTCTAATCCGGCGGTGGCCTACAATAATGGGCGCTATTTAATTGTTTGGGAACTTCATGGGCACGCGAGTATTGCCCATAATTCCGATGGGAGTGATAATGAAAGCGGCAAAAACTTTTCAAGCCTGATCGCTAAAATGGTGAATGCCGATAACCTCACGGCCTCTTCCCCGTCTTGGCAAGAAGGAATTTTAATTTCACGGGTATGGGTTTCTTCGAATGTAGGAACCCCTGTTGCCAATGATGCTCAAGTGCAGGCTTGGGCCCAATCGCTCAATCCTGATGTCGCCCCCAAACTAGGATCCGATGGTTTTGTTACTACCTGGCAAAGCAACAAAGATTTTAATGGTTGCGTAGATCCAAATCGCAGGGATTCTTTTTCTATTTATGCAAGATACGTAGATCAAAATTTTTCTCCGACTGCAGGCGCCTCGAACAAACCCATTTTCGCCGTTTATACCGACCCTTCAACGGTTATGGCAACATGCCCCACCTTAGATAATGTTTTTCGCGCTTCTAAACCCCGAATTGCCTATAATAGCGGACGATCCGATTTTATGGTTGCCTTTGAATATGCAAGGGCTGGCGGTGCCACCAAGGGAGATATTGGCGCGAAAAAAGTTACACTGAATAATAGTAATGATGCGACAGTCTCTAACACAATGGTGGCAGATATTGTGGCCAATGCTCCTGAGGGAAGCACCTATCATAACCCTGATATTGCTTCTTTTACTCAAAATACTTTTTTGGCTTACGATGATGCTAGCAATATTTCTTTAAAACGTTTGAATACGAATGATACGAGCGTTACTGTCATGGGAGAAGCAACGAATCTTGATCTGGGAGCGGCTCCTGCGAAAACGGAACCCCGATTGGGGGGAAGTTTAGGAATAGGGGGTACTCGCCCCGATGCTTCGCTTGACCCCCAGCGGTTTTTATTGGCTTATAGCCAAGGAGGGGATCTCAAAGCAGCAATTTTTGATGATGCTTTTGCCCTTCGCCGTGGCCCTGTGACGGTTTCTGGGGCGAGCACAAATAATCATCTGGCCGAAGTGGCAAGTGATATGAATAATTTCTTGGTGGTTTGGGCGGGCACGCCCGGTGGGAGCATGATTGAGAATGTTTTTGGGGCGGTAGTCAACTCTTTAAATGATTTGCCGGAACCCCAATTACAAACTCCCCCCAATGGAGTGGTTCTTACTAATTTAAATCCTCTGAATCTTACATGGTCTGCGGTGACAGGGGAGGGCATTGTTTACGATGTTTATTTAGGCTCGGCTGGCGGGGCACCCCTGATTGTTTCGACGGGCCAAGCGGAGACCCATTTTAGTGTTAATGCTCTTAGCTGGGGGCTTAGTTATCAATGGCGAGTGGTAGCAAGAGATATTTACGGAAGATCTTCTACCAGTGAAACGCGAAATTTTACTACCATTCCTGCTTTAAATCCTCCCATGTTAATGAGCCCTGCAAATGCTCCGGCACCGGGTTCCTTAATTACAGTGAATTCCATCGATCTTACATGGTCTGCGGTAGCAGGAGATGGAATCGTCTATGATGTTTATGAGGGGCTAGGAGCCTTACCCGGAATGCCCACTGCAGCAGGAATAGCTCCTACTCATTTTACAGTAGCTGGATTAACGAGCCAGACTTCTCATCAATGGAAGGTGGTGGTGCGCGATATGTATGGGCGTAGTGCTGAAAGCGAAACGCGCACTTACAATGTAGGTAATTTGAATATGCCTACGGCCCCTGTATTAGCGGTGCAACCTGCTGATAATATTACATGGGCTCCTACACGCTTGTATTTAAGCTGGATGGCTTCTACGGATGCGGATGTGGGGGATACGGTGACTTACGACGTGTATTTCGAGCCCGTGGTAGGAGCGATGGATCCTCTTCCCTTAGGAGCAGTTCCTTACAGAACAGGGGTGTTAGGTACAAATTTTGTGATTCAGGCTTCAACAGATAATCGGCCTCTATATACTCCAAGCCCTGCGTGGGTAGCTGCTCATCCGATGGGCACTTCAAGCTCTCTTATCTTCAATTCTCACTATGCTTGGAAAGTTTGTGCGAATGATGGCCGAAATAACCCCCCAGGAATCACCTGTAGTGCCGTAAGACATTTTAATACAGATAATAGTGTGGTGGGGTGGTGGAGGTTTGATGAAAACCCAGCGGGACCTCTTTGTGCGGGTGCTCCTATGGGATCTGGGAAAACCGTTTGTGATTATTCGGGAAATAATAATCACGGTGTGCCGCATGGTGGACCTGTTTGGTTGGTGCCTCCTATGGCAGATCTTTTAGCAGAACAACTCCTGCTGGATGGAATGAATGATTATATCTTGGTGGGAGATAATTCGACTTTAGAAGGGATGGCGGCTTTAAGTATCCAAACTTGGGTGAAAACAAGCTCTGTGTTAGGAAATAAAGCTATTGTAGCTAAAGCTTGGGTGGATCCTTCTTCATATGCTTTAAAAATGAATCCGGTAGATGGAAATGGTACGGTCATTTTTGGAACAATTACCTCTGCTGCTCCGACACTTTCTGTTAATTCTATTTCTGTAAGCTCTATTAACAATGGAAGTTGGCATCATGTGATGGGTACTTATAATGGAATGAATCAAAAAATGTATGTCGATAGTGCATTGGAAGCCACTGTTCCTAATTCAGGGGACATTCTCAATGGGAATCAGGAATTTTGTATTGGTGACTATTGCAATGCAGGAGTAGGCCAAAATATTGAATTTGATGGTTCCATAGATGATACGATGATCTTCAATCGAGGGCTTAGCTCCCAAGAAGTATCAAACGAATACTGTTCTGGCCTATCCAGTTCTTGTCCTTAAATAAGGACTTAATACAGGATTTACTTGAATGGTTTCTAAGGTAAGACCTTTATTGGCCATGGTGGGCTCTACAAGATCCGAATGGAAAAATTCCGGAACAATTTTTTTAATGACATGTAATAATTGAAAGCGATCCAATCGTTGGGCACATTGGAGAAGATCTTCAATTTGTTGGTTTAGTTTGAGCCAATTGACATGGGTTGCATGTCCGATGGTAATATTTTTGTATTGAGTTTTCTTCTCCGTTTCGTCATGTAAGAGTTCTTCATAAAGTTTTTCACCAGCTCGAAGGCCTGTGTATTCTATTTTGATATCTGTATGGGGTTCCCTTCCCGATAAGAAAATAATTTCCTCCGCCATTTCCGCAATGCGAACAGGTTTACCCATATTCAAAATGAATACTTCGCCTCCGCTTCCAATGCTAGCCGCTTGTAATACTAATTGAATGGCTTCTGTAATTAACATGAAATAACGAGTGACTTCGGGGTGTGTGACGGTGACAGGACCCCCTTCATTGATTTGTGAGATAAATTTAGGAACAACACTTCCAGAGCTACCTAAAACATTCCCGAATCGAACAGCCACAAATTCTGTTTTACTTTGAATATTGAAATTTTGAATAAACAATTCACAGATTCTCTTACTTGCCCCCATTATACTTGTAGGTTTAACTGCCTTATCGGTTGAGATGAAGATGTATTTTTCAATGTTGTACCTTTCAGCCAACATAGCAGTCTGCATGGTTCCTTGGACATTATTAATGATTCCTTCATGAGGGTTTTCTTCGACAATGGGAACATGCTTATAAGCTGCGGCATGAAGAAAAATGGAAGGCTTCTCTTCTGCCATAATGCTTTCCAGATGTTCATAATTCAGAATATTCAGAAGGCAATATTTCAATCTCACCGAATCATATTTGGAAGAGAACTCTTCTTGGATGGAATAAAGATTAAGTTCTGAATGATCGACCAAAATAAGCCTCTTAGCCCCATAGCGCATACATTGACGGGCCAATTCAGATCCTATAGAGCCTCCGGCTCCACTAATCATGATTATTTTTCCTTTGATCAAACGATGGATCTGAAACTCATCTAAATCTTTAGGATCCCGCTTTAAAAGATCAGCGATATCCAAATTTTTAATATTGATATCCTTTTTGAGCATATCCGAGAAGGTCGGTACAATGCGACAAAAGATACCATGTTTACGGCACTCATGAGTGAGATTCCGAATTTCTTCACCAGTGAGTGCTGAAATAGAAATAATGAGCTCTGAAATATTCAGTTCTTTCAACAAAGAATTTACTTTGGACAGAGGTCCGAAAATAGGAAGATTGTGAAGTTTTTTGCCGATCTTGGTTGAACTATCATCGAGAAAACCTACTAAACGATATTCGCCTGGATCCCTTAAAATTTTTCTCGCAACCTGTTCACCTAACTCTCCGGCTCCATAAATTAATATTCTTTTTTGTCCCCATTGTCGGCCCGATTCGGAAAAATAACGAGGAACAAAACGAGTCAAACCAATACAAAAACTCGTCAGCAAAAAGTCCGTGACAAAAAAACCTAGCGCAATTTTTTCTGGAGAAGCTATGTGAAAAGCTAAGAAACATAATACGGAAGCAAATGCTGTAGCCTTGATGATAGTGACTGCCAAAGGCAATCCGGCATATCGAAGAATAGCATTATACAAGCCTAATCTGATAAATAAGAGTACTTTGATGATGACGGAGAAGGCTAAAAACGACCAAAATTGGCCAGAAAGGTTAAACCAATAGGCAGCAAGGAAGAAGGAAACAACCAAGAAAAGAACATCAATTGTTAACAAGGTGATTCTGTGTTTCATAGAAAGGTTTTGTACTAATATAACTATTCTTTATAAATATCAAGAATATAGTAAAAAAATGGGCTATTGACTTCTCTCCTCCAAGACCTGTTTCCCTTGAGTTGAAGGGTTTAATTTCCTGTTTTTTTCTATCATAGTGACTACTAAATCAATCGCTTGCCGAATGGTGTTTGCTAGGATGAAAAACCCATGCCCTTTTCGGATGAAAATTTTATAGGTGGGATAAGGGTAATTCTTTAAAAGTTGCAATAAAGCTTCAAGATCTTCAGGTGTGCCAAACTCTGTTTCTCTTTGGGAAATAGGAATATTCAAATTGTTCGCTGCTTCCTGAGTATCGAAGAAATGGCCATGAATGGCCACTTGTGGGTTTTCTTTCCAGCCTAACTGATGGGGAGTTTCCATCAGAGTAGACCAATACAAGGGAGTATCAGAGGTGGGGCAAATGCTCTCGTCTGCACTGATATACTGGGCCTCCCATTCCTTGAAATCGAAATTTAATACTTTGACGAAATCTTGTATCCCTATGTCTATTGCGCTGCGACGGCTTCTTGAAACAATGATGCCATTATCTACTTTAAAAGCGATATTTCCAGATGGACACCCATCAATAATAGGAGCGCACCCTAACTCATCCATTTCTTTCAGAGCGACTGCCAAATGTTCCCATTGTCCCGAAATGTTTTCACTCTGCTCGACACGATGAAGACAAAATTTTATCCGAATACCATATTCATTCATAAGGTTTTACGACTTTTTTTGATTTTACATCAGTCTATTATGAAATTTTACAAACTCTTTTGGAGTAATGACAGATAGCTTCCATAACTTGTTTTCCTTAAAAAGTGAACTAGTTTTTCCATCTGAACTTTGTCAATAAAACCCATGCGATAAGCTATTTCTTCCACACAGGCAATTTTCAAACCCTGCCTTTCCTCCACTGTTTCAATAAAGTTGGCAGCTTGCAGAAGAGAAGTCGGGGTTCCTGTATCAAGCCAAGTATGGCCTCGTCCTAACTTTTCGACGTGGAGTAAGCGGTGCTCAAGATAATAGTTGTTTATATCCGTGATTTCAAGTTCACCGCGTGACGAAGGTTTTAGTTTTTTTGTAATTTCGACCACTTGAGGATCGTAAAAGTAAAGGCCCGTGACAGCATAATTTGACTTCGGTTCTTTTGGTTTTTCAACAATTTTTATGGGTTCCCCTTGTGAGTTAAGTTCCACGACCCCATAACGCTCGGGATCTTTTACATAGTAAGAAAAAATAGTAGTTTTTTCTTTCCGTTCTCTGGCTTGTTGCAACAGATTTGATAATCCATGGCCATAAAAAATATTATCACCCAAGATTAAAGCACAAGAATTGTTTGCTATAAATTTTGATCCAATTAAAAAAGCTTGTGGAATTCCATCGGGAGAATTTTGTTCTGCATAACTGAGTTGAAGTCCCCACTGATTTCCAGTGCCTAAAAGTTCCCGATAAAGAGGAAGATCTCGGAGAGTTGAAATTAAGAGAATGTCACGGATTCCAGCGAGCATAAGAGTCGAGAGGGGATAGTAAATCATGGGCTTATCGTAAACAGGTAAAAGATGTTTACTCAAAACTTGAGTCATTGGATGAAGCCGTGTTCCAGAACCACCGGCGAGAATAATTCCTTTCATACTAAATGTCCTTTGGCATGAAGATAATGATCTAGTGCTTCTTTCCAATGAGGAATAGAGCCAACAATTTGTGCTGTTTTAGAATTGTCGAGAACACTTAAGGTAGGCCTTTTTGCTTGAGTGGGATACTCTTTGCTGGTCACCGGTATCATTTCGGATTTTACTCCTGTACGATCAAGGATGGCCTTTGCAAACTCAAACCAGGTTGCTTGGCCTGAATTTACAGCATGATAAATACCTTTTTCCGGTTTTTTTTCAATAAAGTCCAATAAAATACGAGCAAGAGAATAAGTGCCCGTAGGAGACATCGTCACATCGTTTACAACGCGTACTATTCCTTTTTCCTTTGCTGCTTTCAAAATAGATTCCACGAAGTTTCCATGTTTACTTGAAGATTCGGAAATTCCAAAAAGAGAAGCAGTACGCAGGATCAAAGAATCCTCATTTTCTAGACTTGCGAAAGCTTCTCCTAATAATTTTGAGGCACCATAAAGATTGATGGGGAAGGGCAGATCGCTTTCTCGATAAGCTTGAGAATTTTTCCCATCGAAAACGTAGTCGGTGCTGACATGAATTAAACGCGCTCCTTGGGCATGGCAAGCTGCCGCCATTTCCCGAACAGCATGGGCATTGATTCGAAAAGCTCCTGAAGAATCTTCTTCTACTAAGTCAACTCGGTTATAAGCGGAACAGTTGACGAGTGTATCAAATTGCCACTGAGCTAGAATTTTTGAAATGCTTCCAATCTCAAAGAGGTTTAAAATCTTTTTTTCTACAGGAATTAAATGAAAGGGTTTTTGAAGCGTTTCATTGACTCTGAATAAATCAGATCCGAGTTGACCCTGCGGTCCGATGACGAGCACTTTCATGAATTTACCTGTTTTACAACAGGAAGGCTGTTGCTATATTGATCTTGATAGTAACTTTTAAAGTTGGTTTTTTCTTTGAGTGGTTTCCACCAATTTTGGAATTTTTTATACCAATCGATGGTATCTTCGAGTGCTTTCTCAAAAGAGATTTTTGGAGACCATCCGAGAGTGCGAATTTTATCACAATTGAGTGCGTAACGGAAGTCATGTCCTGGACGATCGGGCACTGTTTGAAGAAGTTCTGCGGGTTTTTTCATCCGAGCTAGAATTTTTTTAAAAATTTCCTGATTTGAAATAGAACAAGTACCACCAATATTGTAAATTTCTCCGGGACTCGCTTTTTCAATTAAAAGGAGAATGGCTCGTACATGATCGAGAACATAAGTCCAATCCCTTACTTGATTTCCATTGCCATAAACAGGAAAGGGTAAGTTTTCCATTGCATTCGTAATCAAAAGTGGAAGGGCTTTTTCCGGGAATTGGTAAGGACCAAAATTATTGGAGCAACGTGTGATGACTGTGGGAAGCTTGTAAGTTTTTTGGTAAGCACGCACCAAAAGATCAGAAGAAGCCTTGGATGCGGCATAAGGACTATTGGGTGCAAGCGGGTCCTGCTCACAAAATTCACCTTCTTCAATAGAACCATAAACTTCATCGGTGCTTACATGTAGAAAAAGAGAGAGATGAGATTTGCGAGCTGCTTCAAGTAGGGTAAAAGTGCCCAAAACATTGGTATCTAAAAAAGCTTGTGGGTTTAGAATAGAGCGATCGACATGCGTTTCTGCAGCAAAGTTCACTACAATATCAGCTTTTTCCATGAGAGATTGAACTACCTTTGAATCGGCTATATCACCTTTGACCCACTGATATCGGGGGTTTTTTTCTATATCTTTTAAATTTTCAGGATTTCCAGCGTAGGTTTGTTTGTCTAAATTAAGCATGAACCAAGAAGTAGTTTGCAAGACATGTCGAATAAAATTTGAGCCAATAAAACCAAGGCCCCCGGTAACCAAAAGTTTCAAATTATGATGAGATGAGTTTGTCATGAGTGTTCAATCCTGAATTTGTAAAAAAGAGGGTAGTTGTTTGTCTTTGTCCGAAATCAATATTTGATCGAAGGGAAGAGGCCAAGGAATATTGAGAGTAGTATCATTCCATATAATACCTCGGTCATGCTCCGGAGAATAATAATGAGTGGTTTTGTAAAGCACTTCTGTCTGAGGTTCTAAAGTACAAAATCCATGTGCAAAGCCCACGGGAATGAGAATTTGGTTCCAAACTTCTGAGCTTAAAATAGCCGAAACATATTGTCCAAAGGTGGGAGATTGCTTTCTAATATCGACAGCCACATCAAAAATGGATCCTTTTACCACCCGTACTAATTTGTCTTGTGCAAAAGGGAGAGTCTGAAAATGGAGGCCGCGAATAGTTCCTTTTTCTATTGAGAAAGAATGATTATCCTGTACGAAATCTAATTTAATTCCATGCTTTTCAAAACTTTTCTTATTATAAGTTTCTGAAAAAAATCCTCGATGATCCGAAAATTTCTTGGGATGGATAAGCTTTACCTCTGGGATATGTGTTTCTTCGATTTCCATGGATTTCCTTACTTAGGAAGCTTCTGTCATAACAATTCTCATATTTTCAACGATATAATGCATGTGAGAATCATCGAGAGTAGGATGAACTAAAAACATCAACGCGGTTTCACCTAATTGCTTGGCCACGGCTAATCTGGATTTTTGATATGCTGCTTTCTGGTAGGCTTCTTCTAGGTATACCTCAGAGCAAGACCCTGCCGAGCAAGGGATTCCCTTTTGTTGTAGGCTTTCTAGGATTCGGCCTCGTGTCCAGCCGCTCTTTAATTTTTCCGGACGAATGAAAGCATAATATTTATAATAGGAATGATAAATGTTTTCCGGAGGAAGAGTTAATCTCAGAGCTGGAATATTTGAAAAGCCTTCGGTGAGAATGTATGCAAATTGACGCCGTTTTGTAACCCAGGCATCTAATTTACGAAGAACGATCCGTCCAATGGCCGCTTGCATTTCTGTCATTCTATAGTTTGTCCCAAAATTTTTGATGGCCCAAATGAAACCCTGGTGTTTTTCATGAAAGATTGTTTGATAATCTTTGCCATGATCTTTGAAAGACCACGCCTTTGCCCAAAGATCACTATCATTCGTAGCTAACAAGCCCCCTTCGCCCCCGGTGGTTAAAATTTTATCCTGACAAAAGGAAAAAGTAGCAATATGCCCTACAGATCCCGCCGGCAGATTGGCATATTTGGATCCATGGGCTTGAGCACAATCTTCAATTAAGAAAAGTTTGTGAGCATTACAAAAATCTCGGAGAGCTTTCAGCTCACAAGGCCAACCCCCAAGATGCACAGCGATGATGGCTTTTGTTTTTGGAGTGAATACTTTCTGAACAGATTCAACCGTGATGTTTTGACTATCCGGATCCACATCTGCAAAAACAGGAGTGGCGCCTTTCAATACAATACAATGGGAGGAGGCCACGAAAGTGCGAGGAGTGACGATCACTTCATCTCCCGGTCCTATATTTAAAACTTGCAAAGCGAGATCAAGCGCTACGCTGCCATTGGCCAATGCAATCGCATGTTTTATTCCGAGATAATCAGCATATTCCTTTTCAAAAGAATAAATCTCTTGGCCAGTCCATTGATTGACTTTACCAGAAGAAAGAACACTCGTTACCGCATCGATTTCTTCTTTTCCGAAATAAGGCCAAGGGGAAAATATAAGCTTTTTAATTTCCATTCTGATTGCCCCTAAATTCTTCCATGATAGGATTATCTTCGGGTCCAATTTCATCTCGTTTGAGGACTTTCCAAATTGTGAGTAAGATGATTTTCAAATCAAGCATAAGACTCCAATGGTCTACATACCATACATCGAGGTCAAACCTTTCTTTCCAACTGATGATGTTACGTCCATTGATCTGTGCCCATCCGGTAAGGCCTGGTTTCATGATATGTCGACGTTTTTGCTGAGCTGTGTAGCGTTCTAGATAGCGGACTCCCAAAGGTCTGGGGCCCACCAAACTCATTTCTCCTTTGATAACATTCCAAAGTTCTGGAAGTTCATCGAAACTACTGCTTCGAAGAAAGTGGCCGAATTTTGTGATTCTTATTTGTGGAGGCAAGAGCATACCCTTTTCATCGCGAGCTTCATTCATCGTTCTGAATTTACACATCGTAAAAACTTGACCTTGCCAGCCAGCTCGATTTTCTTTGAATAGAATGGGTTTTCCCATAAATATACGAACCAGAAATGCAATGATGAAATAAAAAGAAAGGTAGAGAGGAAGTGTCACGAAGATCAGGAGAAGATCGAAAATTCGTTTTATCAATCGTTGTTTTTTAGATAGCATAAGCAATCATGAAATAGAAATTTTGGTTAAAACTTGTTGAGTAGCATTCAAGCCCGCACTCTGAGATAATTGATTTCTGTAAAATTTTTTTCCATTTTCTCCCATTTGCTTCAAATCTTGGGTAGACATCTTTGACATTGTTTCGACAGATTTTGCAATAGCTTCTGCATCTTCGGATTTGCATACAAATCCTGCCCCCGCACGTTTTATGAGATCTGCACTTTCTCCTGGCACTGCCATAAGTATTGGGCGTCCTACAGATAAATAAGCTTGAGTTTTAGAAGGAATAGTAATTTCAAACAAGGGATCATTTTTTAAATGAACCAAAAGCACATCTGCTAAATTCAAAATCTTGCCAATTTCAGAAAAAGGCACCCGAGGTAAAAACTTTACGTTTTTAAGATTACAAACATTTGCGTAGGTTTTTAAATTTTCTTCTTCGATCCCATTTCCAACAAAAACGAATTGAATCTGAGGTGAATGTATCTGTAAAATTTTTGCAGCTTGTAGTACTGCTTCCAAACCTTGAGCTTTCCCCAGAGTGCCTGCAAAGACCACGTTGAACTTGTTTATAAAACCTAATTTTTGCGCTAAATTATCCTTTTCAGAAAAAGAAGAATCTGATGCTTCATCTGCCCAATTATGAACGACTGTAATCTTGTCTGAAGGGACCCCTCGTTTAATCAGTCGTTCTTTCATGCCATGGGATTGTACGATGAGATGTCGAGCAGCTTTATAAATAAAGTTACACCATACATTTACCAATTTAAGTATCCAAGCTCGCTGCAGCATGCCTGTGGCAGGCAAAGAGTCTGGCCAAAGATCTTGAATGTCATAAATAAAAGGGACGCTGGAAAATAATTTATGCGCTAAAGCAGCTAGAATAGCACTTGGTGGGGCATGTACAACATATATAAGATGGACAGGTTTTAGAAGAGCGAGGCCAATTGTTGAAGCGGAAAAGGCAAAACTTGCATAGGTGAAAAACCGCTTCAGGCCAGAGCGATCATGACTGGGGTAAAGTGGAACCCGAATGATGGGAATTCCATCGAGAATTTCTTTTTGAAAAAATTTGATGTTATAACCTTCGTATACTTTTCCACCGGGAAAATTTGGGAAGGCCGTTAAAACTTGTACCTCATGACCTAAAGCTTTCAAACCTTTTGCAAAGGATAAACCCTTAAGCATGGGTTCCGGATCAAACCATTCTTGCAAAAGGAGAATTTTCATCTTTTAGTTCGATTCCAACTGTTGTTTGAGATCTTGAATGATGGTTGTACGGCTCCTTTTAAATAAGGAGGTTTGAAAATTTTGGCCTCTCCCACCATTTAAAAAATTAGGGGACCAACCTCCATGACCAGCTACAACTTCGATGGTACTAGGATCTTCTGCATTTTGATAAATAAAATCTGTGAGAATGCGATCAGGTCCTTCCACGAAATTACTCGATTCATGCCACGTTAAGGAATGCATTAAAGCCATATCTCCCGGTTTTAAGGCAGGATGTAAAGTTGGCCAATCGGAGGGCAGAACCTGTCGATTAATTTCACCTGCATCTCCGAGATAACCAAAACGAAAAGTCCCCGGATAAAATATCATGCCACCATTTTGGGGGCCTGCTTCGGAAATAGCAATGAAGACCGACGTTTTTTCGACTGTTCCAATCTGGTAAGCAGTATCTTGATGAAGAAAAACAGTACCCCGAAAATTTTTATCTTTAATGACGAAGCGGCGTTTAAATAAACCAACATTAGGGCCAAATATCTTCGAAACAACCTGAAGAATTCGAGGATTACGCCAAATACCATCCAAACCATCTTTTAAATCTAAAAATTCAACAGGATGATAACTTTTATAACGACTTTGTTCTTTTTCAATTTGCCGTTTGTATTCATTTTTCCAAGTCATAACTGTTGAAGCATCCATGGCGTTTCGAATCACCATCACACCACTTAATGAAAATACTTGAGGATCGAAATGAGAGGAATCCATTTTGGGCAGAAGCTCTATCATCTCTTCTTTTAATTTATCAATGCTTCTCATTCTTGATTCCTTCCTATAACTTTTTCGTTCGAAGGTTGCAATTGCTTGTGAGACATTTACCTGTATCCAAATCAAAGATGTAATGGTGATTCAGGCAAGTGATCTGATGCCCTTCGATAGGAGCTTTTTCCATAGCAGCTCCCGCATGTGGACAATACTTTGCAATTTCAAAACGGGAATTGTCAACAGTGGTAACAACGATGGTTTCTTGACTAATACTTTTTTCATAGTGCTCTACTGCGATTAAAGATGCTTTATCGTTGAATTTTAAGAGACCTAGTAAATGATCATTATAAATATCGGGGTTACGATGAGCTGAGAAGCGCAGACTTAAGAGAAAATCTTCCCAAGGGATTTCATCCACTAAGATTCGCTTTAGCCATCGACTGTGCAAGCGGTAGCAATATTGGTAACTCTCCTGAGGCGTGGCACGACGAACTTCTGGTTTATTGCTAATATGAATGATCCATTGCCCTCCCTGAGGACCTTCGACATCGAGAAGCATTTTCATTTGGATACGTTCGTTGAAGTAGGGACTTAAATCCAACATTCGGTAGAAATGTGTTTGAATGGCTACATCCATGTCGCGAATTTCCAAAGAATCTGCACGGCGGTAAACCTCTGTAATGTGAGGCTTCATCTGCTGAGCATATTTTTCAATATAACTGGCGACTTGATTCCAAGAAAAAGCCTTATGCATTACAGAATCTATAGTAAGTTCGCCGGTGGCTAGATTGATTTTGTCACCAGGTAATGGGGCTTCTACTCGATCGCAATAACCTTTTTGTAAAAACCATTTTTGCGATTCACCCGGAGTTGGAAAAGAAGGGTCTTTATTAGCGTAATAAAGAGAGTCATCTAAAAAAGCAGGTGGACCTGCACAAATTGCCACTGTTTTTGCTTTCAATCGCATTGCGACCGAGAAGGCATAAGAGAGCTTGTGCTCACGCTTCATTAGACCCAATTTGTACTTGGTTTGATCATTATAGTTTTCGTAAATTAGGGGATACCAACTCGCACCTGAACATTGAATCAGTAACAAATTAGGAGAAGCTCCGATAAACTTAAGAATTTCATCCCATTGTTCTTCAGTCAAGCGACTATCTACCGTATGCACGATGGAATATCCACCATGTTTAAAAACCCAAACGGAATCTTGATTCATGGGGGAGGTTTCTGTCCAGATGCGAACTTGAATGTCTCCGATCTTATATTCCCGACCCGTAAGAAGAATTTTTGAAGAACGGCCACTATTTTTGAGAAGTTTGCGAGTAAAAAGAGGAGAATTGTAGGATACAGTATAAAGTGGAATTTCTGTTGGAAGGCTTTGCAAAAAAGAAGGGTCGAGATGGTCCATGTGCTCATGAGATACAGCTACGGCGTTTAAGCTCGACCAATCACGTTGACCCAAATGGTGATTGGCAGGCAATTGATACCAGGAAGCATCAAAGGCTCCCTCTGGAGAAAACCATCCATCCATCACCATTTTCGTTTTTCCGGAATCAATGCAAATTCCGGCATGTCCGAGAAACTCTACCTGCATGGTTGTACTCAATGTTTCTGCCAAACAACCCGATTAATATAATCCGTATAGCTTAAGATGATGCGGAATACTTTTTCGGAGATATTAGGTGCGTTATAGTCTTTTACCAAACTAAAACGACGTGATTCTCCAAAAGATTGTTTCATAACAGTATGTAATGCTTGTAATACTCGTTCAGGATTCAGTCCAGTCATCATTACAGAGGCTTCTTCCATGCCTTCGGGCCGTTCGTGCGTTTCTCGAATGTTGAGGGCTGGGAAATTGAGAATGGATGATTCTTCGGTAATAGTACCACTGTCTGACAATACTGCGAGCGCATTTCGTTGTAGTTGAATATAATCTAAAAATCCGAGAGGTTTGAGGAAGAGAATATCTTTGGAGAATTTAATTTTGGTATCCTCAATGCGTTTTCGGATTCTTGGATGCGTGGAAACAATTATTTTTTTACCAAATTTTTCTGCAATAAGATTGAATATTTGGGCAAGGCGGGAAAAATTTTCTTCTAAGTCAATATTTTCCTCTCGGTGGCTACTTACTACGAAGAACTCTCGAGGTTTCAGTTGTAGTTCTTGTAAAATCTTGGACTTTTCAATCTTCTCAGAATAATAAGTCAACACTTCATATAAGGGACTTCCTGTTTTGATAATACGATCGGGTGTGATTCCTTCACGAATCAAATAAGATCTTGCAATATCGCTGTACGGAAGATTGATATCACTAATGTGATCTACTATTCGTCGGTTGACTTCTTCAGGAACTCTTTCATCGAAGCAACGATTTCCCGCTTCCATGTGAAAAATCGGAATTTTTTTTCTCTTGGCCACATAAGCAGCTAAACAGCTATTGGTATCCCCTAGAATCAAGAGAGCATCTGGTTTTTCCTTTGCTAGCACAGGTTCCATCTTTCTCATGATTTGTCCAATAGTTTCAATGGCGGTGGCTCCCGCGGCTTCCAAAAAATAATCTGGTTTTCGAAGATCTAAATCCCGGAAAAATATCTCATTGAGTTCATAGTCATAGTTTTGTCCCGTATGAACAAGGAGATGGGAAGCATTTTTATCTAAACAATGAATGACTCTCGAAAGACGTATAATTTCAGGACGAGTTCCTACTACAGTCATGATTTTAATTTTTTCTTGCATAAATGCTTATACCTTTTCGACGTAAGTATCCGAATTATTGGGATCAAAAAATTCATGTGACCAAAAAAGGGTTGTGAGTTCTGCCGAACCTATATTTGTAATAAAATGCGTATGGAAAGTCGGAATATCAATAAAAGAAGGTTTGTCACCCGTAACGTAAAATTCGATGATTTCGCTTTGGAACAAGCGTCGCAGCTTAATGAGTGCTGTGCCGGCGATAACGCAAAAACGCTCGAATTTTCTTAAGTGGTAATGATTCCCCCGAGTAATTTCCGGTTTCGTGGTAGAGATAAAAGCCTGACCGCAGTTAAGAGACTTCACGGCTTCAAAAAGCCGCCCTCGGTTGTCGGTATACAGTTTTGGAAAGAGAGGATAATGTTTGGGAAAGAGGTAAGAACGATAAGTATTAAAGAGAGATAATTCAAACTCATTTTGAAAAAGCGGCACAATTCCTGAGCGATATTGAGAATCCATCGCCAGGATTTTTTCTAAGGCTTCAGAAACTGCTATTTTTTCTCCAGCTAGAGAAATTTGACCGTATTCGCTTTGATTGATAATTTCATGAATCTTCTTGGCGACTCTTTGTGTATGGACGAGTTCTAATATGGAATCGTTTTGAACTTGAGGTCTTTCATTGTTTGCGACTTGGTAACAAAAAGTAGAAATAACGGAATTATAAAAGGGTCGGCCTCCTTCACCAAAGACGTGCGGTAAAATCAAACAAGTAAATTTAGCGCCATTACGATCTGCCCATGTTTGAAATAACTCCGCACATTTTTTCTTGGATTGACCGTACATTGTTTCTCGAAAGATGTGGGTGGATGATGCGAAAATGATGTATGGTGTTTTTTTCTGAGATTCACAGGATTCAATGAGCTTTTGTGCCAGCTGTAAATTGGTATTGTAAATTTCTTCGTCTGTTCCACGATTCATACCCGCTAGATGCACGATGATATCAGTTTGGCGAACAAATTCGTTCAGAAGCTCACAAGTTTTAAAGGTGGCTCGAGTTGCAGGAATAACACTGAGCAGAAGCCCGCTTTTTAAAAAAGCGCGAAGATGAAATCCAATGAGTCCCTCTACACCTGTAATCCCTACATTCATCGAAGTAACTCGTCTCGTTCAAAGTTTACATCATCTTCCACCATAAGATGGTGAAGTTTGAGTAATTCAATGGTTTCAGCTAGTCCAATAGGTTTATCGCCTGAGCTGTATTCTTTGTCGAGCACTTTGGTTTCTTGGGTATCATTAAGATTCCTAAGTTCAGGAAGCATGGGAAGAATCACATAATAAGTTCCACGGCGGGCACAATGATGGGCTTCTTCTTCGGATACCAATATTTCATGTAACTTTTCTCCAGGACGAATTCCGGTTACTTGAATAGGAATATCACGTTTTGCGATCAAAGCTTTTGCGATATTCAAAATAGTGGCTGAAGGAGCTGTAGGTGAATAAATTTCACCCGGTTTTCCTTCTTTAATAGCAGAGAGGACTGTATCAACGGCTTGTTCCAGACTCAAAAGGAATCGAGTCATCTCATTTACTGTGATTGTAACGGGCCCACCATTTTTAATTTGGTCATGAAAGAGAGGAATGACAGAGCCTCGTGAAGCAAGCACATTTCCGTAGCGCACACATACAAATCTTGCTTTTTTGTTTAACACATTTGCGGAAATAAAAATTCTCTCTTGCAAGGATTTGGTGATGCCCATGGCGTTTACAGGTTTGCAAGCTTTGTCAGTGCTGATTCCAACGATTGTTTGGACATGATTGCCGGGTTCGGCGACAGCTCTCACAATATTCATGGCTCCTATACAGTTGGTTAGGAGTGCTTGCTCAGGAAAATATTCACAAGTTGGAACTTGTTTGAGAGCTGCTGCATTAATAATAATATCTACATCTCGAATAGCAGAACATACGTCTGAATAATCCCTCACGTCTCCTATTCTAAATTCCAAAAGATTCATGAAGTTTTTATAGATTACTTCATCAGTAATATGTTTTTTATGTAGGTAAGATAAACGCATTTCATGTTGTTTGGCTTCGTCGCGGGATAAAATAATAATTTTGCGTGGAGTTCCCTGACTTCCTGATAAAAGACGTCGCACTAATACTTTACCGAGTGAGCCAGTACCACCTGTCACTAAAACGGATTTTTTATCAAATGACATAGAGATTTCCTCGTTTAAAATGATACGAAAAACTGTTTCAAATAATAAGGAGGCGTTCGAAGATTTCTTTGAATCCTTATTCGCTTTTTCAAAATCTTTGGAAAGGATATCATAGTTTGAAAGCGAGCATATAAAAGTGCGAACATAGTTTTTGGAGCACGTAACATAAAGTAAGGTAATAAGCCAAGTTCAGTGATCATCAGAAATGGAAATAACCACAGGATAATCGGACCTGGCAAATTCTTAATCATGGTATAATATCGATTTCGCAGGGCTCGGGCTTGATAAGAAAGAGGTTTTGAGATCAAGGTGGACTTACCTCCTACAGAGCCCGAACCTACATGCCAAAGTATTGCCGAAGGTAAAAAAAGACAAGACCAACCCAAAAGCTGCATTCTCAAAAATAAATCCAAGTCTTCCCAACCTGTTACAAAGAGCTCATCATAATAATCACCCGTAGTTTCGTAGATATCCTTCAGCATTTCCTTTCTAAAAAAAGTGGAAGTTCCAGTAGGACTGAGTACAAAGGCTTCTTTTTCCGACCAAATTCCTCCGATTACTTGAAAGCATTTGCGCATGTAAGCTCTTTCACCTTCGCCTGGACGAAGTTCATCAGTGAGCTGATCGTTTGTCCAGGAATAGACCCGACCTCCGATGGCTCCTATTTTTTCAGCATTTTTCTGAAACATTCTATGGACGCATTCAGAAATAAAATCATGGTGTAAGCAAACATCTTGGTTCAAGGCCACAATATATTGCCCTTGAGCCATCTTGATTCCTTGATTCATACCCACTGCGAAGCCCAAATTATCTTCGTTTTGTATGTAGATAAAATGGGGATATTCTGTTTTAATTTTTTCAAAAGAACCATCTGTGGAGTGATTGTCTACGATGATCACTTCAATATTTTTATAAGTTTGCTGGACCACATGCTCGACACAGCGATGGATATGGCGCTCACCATTCCAGTCAAGAATTATAATGCTTACGAGTGGATTTTGAGAATTATACATATTTAATAGGAGCTTGGATTAAATTTTCCTTCGGCAAGTAGTTGGTAAAACTATGACACTCGGCCGTACGGGCAGCAATCAGAGTGAGTAGATATAATGCCGTGAATAGATGAAACATGATTCCACTGTAGGTAGCATTTGTACCACTAGCGATAAGTAAAGAAAATAAAGATGCTGCTCCTGCTACGGGGAGTGCTTTATACATGCTTTGAGTTGCACGCTTGGAAGCCTTTACACCCAATGCCATCAGGTAAACAAATGACCCCCAAAGAAGAGTAGAAGCAACCATACCAAACTTCATGGTATAATTCAACAAATCCAGCTCAACGATATAAGGCTTACTTACTTCTACTCCTTCCAAATAATTGCCCTCATAATCGGACCCCAAATAACTCCCCAAACCATTTCCAACAATAAAATGATCTTTAAATTTATCAATAAGCATTTTTGATTGGTAAACGCGGTAATCGACACCCTCTTGAAATCCATATTGTTCGTTTCCAGACCATCTTCCAAATATTGTAGAAACAGGTTGATGGCTGACAAGGGACCAGATGAGAGCGATAGGAATGAGGGTAATTACCATACGGCTTAGATATCTTATTCCTCTTCCACTTCCCGGCATAAATATCGCATAAAACATCAAGCCACCGAATAAGCCTAAAAAAAAGCCTCGATGATAAGATACCAACACTCCAAAAAGGCCTAATAACATAATTAGAAAGAATTTAATTCTCTCTTTTTTAATTTTGCTTTCAGCAAATAAGGCAAAGGATAAGATGGTCATTATTTGAAAATAACCCGATCCTTTTAGCAGAACTCGAAAGTAACCCACATGGCTTGAATATTCGATGATGGAGGAAGCTACTGCTTTTATGATCATTACTCCACAGCCAATAAAAAATGCCTTATACATTGTCCAAAGCATCTTATCATTGACCGCTACACATCCGATCGCGAAAACACTCCAATAGATAACGAGGTTTTGAAACTCACCAAGGACATAGATGCGTGAATTTTCATGCAAAATACCCACAATAGCACCGTAGATATATATAGCGGCTAGTGACAATAAAAAGTTTAGGGGACCTCGTGGAATATTCGTATGACCATTTTTTAACAACAAGACTATTATGCCCAAACAAATCAATATGCTCACAATCGCCATCATAGCTCCATCCACATAAGGCTGGAGCCCTGGCACAATATTCCGCATTTCAATCCCACTAATGTAAGCATAATCGCGCGAAATATCTGTGCACAGAATCACAAAAAGAGATGAAAATAAAAAGATTGAAAGATGACTAATTTTCATACTTTCACTTCCTATTTTTCAAGTTTTCGCCCTAAAGTGACTAGAGGAGTCATTATTAGTAGTATAAATAAGAGCAAGAGTAGCGAGATTCTGAGGGCAACTGGAATACCAAACCCCAAATTTCTAGGTGGTAGATCTCCTGATTCATCTATCTGAGAAAAGAGGGAGTTATATGCCTTTAACAAGATGATTTCTCGAACTTGAGGATCATGAATTCCCTTGTTTTTATAATCTGGGATCGCTTGCAAGAAATCTATCATTATTTTTTGAGCATTCTCATTAGTAATTGTTTTGATTTTTGTTTTGATTTGATGACTTGCTTGCGTCGATAATAGTTTGATGAACGGAGAGCGAAAATATAGTATAATGCTTCCCTGTTGAAGTTTCGAAATGTCCACTTCTACTTGAAGAGAATGAGATAGTCCTTCACCCAACAATCCCGACTCGATTCGAGCTTGGTAAAAAAAACGAGAGCCCTCTCTTTTGAGAAATCGCAAAAGAGATCCCCCTGCTTTGATTTCTCGATCACTACTTATTTCAATACTATTCGCCAAGCGAATACCATTATTCTCTATAATGAGCAGAAGGTAACCGGGATATTCGAGTAAGTCGATAGAAGAGCGCATTTCTTTAATGATAGGGATTTCAACTTCAAAAGATTCAGAATTAGACTCAGTGGCGTAGACACTTTGATAATATGTTGCATTTAAGAGACATAATAGAAACAATTGTATAAAAAATAAGATAAATTTCATATATATTTATATTGTCTCAATCAGCTTATAAAACATTCTTCATTTGTTTTATCAAAAGAAATCGAAATCAATTGCTGAAACGCGTATATTTTCGGAATTAAGTGTTCTTGATGGGTTCTGCAAATCCTTGAAAATTAAGTTGAGAGGGGAAGGCCAAAATCTACGCGGAAGGTTCAAATAATATGATCTCCTCCAATCGATATGATGATCTACTCCTATCCAAATTTTAAGAGAATGAACCCCCCTCTTTCCATTAATTATTTCGTGAAGAAATTGCGATCGGTCGAAGTTGCCGAGACAAGTTCTTATCCCAATTTTACCTATACCCCCCTGAATTTCTACAGACTCCTTATTGCCAACACATACATAAGAAGCATCTGGACGGCCTAATCTCCATTCAATAAGCTTTGTATCCCAAATTCGTTCGAATTCAACAGGCTCTTTCTTTTTTTTAATGGGGAGACGTCCTAAGCCAATCTTTACTTCCAAGGAACGTACGAGTTGAAATCCTAGGCGATTCGTAAAGCCATAAGTACTATTTGTATTTGCAACTCCTAGCACGAATTCAAATCCTTTTTCCTTGGCATATTCATAAGTGGCGTTTGCCAAAGTGATGAAGAGATTTTTTCTGCGATGCTTAGGGTGAGTAGCTGTATTGAGAGATAAAAGGCCTTGACATTTTTTGCCATTCAAGAAGGCAAGAATAGGGAGAGTTGCATAATGGGCAGCCAACTCTTCATTTGAAAATGCATTAAATCCAAGTGCTGATCCCAGTGGATTTTGATTATATAGCCAATCTAGATAATTAGCAGTGCTGTGACTAGCGGAGGTAAAAGAAGACATTAAAAGAGCCGAACATTGATGAATACCTTTCTGGGATAAATCTAAAGACTTTATTTGGTACATTATTAACTTAAAAAAGTTCTAATAAAAGGTTTAGTTCCAGCTAAAAAATTTTGGAAAGTTACTTTAAATCGTGATTCGTAAAATAATTTTCCGTGATGAGGCCGCTGGGTATAATCGCGAAAAAACCCGAAAGAATTCAAAGTAGGTTCTTTTCTTTGAAGGACTAAACGGAAAAACAACCCTGGCCCTAAGCCTACAAAGGTTTTCCACTGGCTTGAATAGAAGCGTACTTTAAGAAAATTTTTCATCGCTTGTATCCATGGAATGCGTCTAAAATTAATAGCCGAATTTTTTATAGGAAATGTCATTACACGAAAAAAAGGATGGGGAAGGCCAAATGAATTATAGAGCGGAAATTCTGTCACTGTTTGGACATCTGGAAAGCTTAAGGAAAGAGCTTTGCCGATAAGATGCGTGGCATCATGATCGACATGGCCTCCTTCCCAAGTGGGGATCATTATTTCATGTGGAGGCTGAGTTTCAATACGCTTTTTGCAAGCTTCGTATACCTTGTTTAGAGAGAGATAGCATGAGCTGAGTGGGATATTTTCTTCGATGCCAAGTGAAATGATTTTTTCCGGTGACATTCCCAATTTGGAAAGGACGGTTTTGGTCTCTTTGATGCGTTGGTACGGATCCATTTCTATTTTCACTCCAGTAGTAGTATAAAGACAATGTATTTGATGTTTTGCTTGTATGTAATCGGAGATGCGGTTTAACACGAAAAATTCATCATCAGGATGAGCGAACAAACACCAAATTGTTTTTTTGAATGAGGTCATTTTTTTAGATTGTTTTTTTCCAGAGCGATAAATTGGGATAATTCACGTATTTGTCGCTGTAAGGTTGAAATGACCACAGAAACATAAATTAAGAAAAAGAGAAGAAAAATAGTCAACGCAACAAGATAGGGTGGAGAAGAAAAAAATAAGGAACTGAGAGTAATGAACGCATTTCCGAGAGGGGGGATGCTGGCTATACACATCAGTCCTCCGATCGTAAAAAACCAAGCGACACCAAGGCCAATAGTAAGGAACTGTTTTCTCAAAAAATGAGTGATAAGCATGAGCGCAAACGCCCCTAAAAAATCCGCAAAGATAATGGCTGCTAATTTCATAAAAGAGAAGTATCTCGGGCTCTGGAGTGCATTTTGTATACGAGGATATCCGCAATAGCGATTAGGATTCCTAAGATAGTCTTTGCTGGATAGGAAAAAGCACTTGTCCAATTATGAAGGGAATTGCCCGTGTTTCTTTGACGCATCATCACAGGAATTTGGCCAATTTTATATCCCTTCAGACTGAAATAAATGAGCAATTCAGCGTGAAAATCAATAAACACGGTTTTCCCGATTTCAGGAAAGAGAAGGGAGTGGATAATCTTGAAGCCGGAAGTCGTATCAACTAGTTTTTGACCGGTAATCATCTTGGTTACCCAGAAAAAAAATCCCATCCCAATTCGACGTGCATGAGGAGTATCTTTATGCCCGCCTAATTGACTTAATCTCGAGCCTATAATCAAATGAGATCCTGTTTTATAGAGTGCTTGGACTAGATTGTCAAGATACCGAGGATCATGTTGCCCATCTGCATCGAGAGTAATGACAAAGTCATATCCTTTTCTTTCTGCGAATAAGATACCTGTTTGAAGAGCAACCCCGTACCCCAAGTTGGTGGGGTGTTTTATTTCTCGAATGCCATGTTGGATAACAATTCGACTCGTTTGGTCGCTCGATCCATCGTTGACCACTATGATATTTTCTTTAGGCCAATAATGAGAAGCCTCTTCGAGGACAATGCCAATGGAGCCTTCTTCATTGAAAGCGGGAATAATGAGCAAGCCTAGAGGTGATTTTGATTCAATGGTATAACGATCATTCATTTTTGAAAAATAATTTAAAAGTTTGCAGTCTTCTTACAGACTTCTAAGCAAAGAGTCAAAGTTTTTAGATCTTCGCTGGCATCTGGAAGTAATTTTAATTTTTGACCCGCGTTTTCACTTCCAATGGCAGACAAGAAATAATCTATTTCCTTTCGGATGGGATGAGAAGCATAGTGTAGAGGTAGGTAGAGGCTCTCTAATAGAAACAAGAAGGCTAATTGAGCCAAGGAATAGTCTCGGTTTAAATCCCGGTATATCACACATCCTCTTGAAATCTTCGCTGCTTTTTTAGTGCCGACGAGCTCTAAGGAGTAGTCAAAAAAAGGAAAGGCAAAAGAACATCCCACCACACCAAGAGCTCCGTTGGATAATTCTAAAAAAGCCCAGCCTTGATCTTCAGTATTTTTTGATTTTAGGACTTGAATTTGTTTTCCATGGACTGAAACTACTTCGGCACCACTGAGGTAGTGGATCAAATCTAATCCGTGAATTCCCAACTCTCCGAAAGCGCCGAGCGTTCGATGGGGATCTTGACCCCATTTGGATTGAGGAAATCCTCTCCCAAGATGGAAGTAAATAGACTTAACTTCTCCTATTTCTCCTCGATCGATGGAAGATTTGAGTTTTTGGACTTCTGAAAAAAAACGATAAACGTATCCTACGAAGACTCGACGATTGGTCTCTTGGGAAATTTTCGCAATTCTTTGTGCTTCTTCCAGATTCAAGGCCAATGGTTTTTCGCAAAGCACATGAGCGCCTGCATGGAGAGCTAATACAATCGGTTTTTCCCGCTGATCGGGGGGCAAACAAACGCTTACTGCGAAGGGTTTTTCTCGTTCCAGTAATTCATGAAAATGGAGATAGTGACGGGGAAGTGAATAGCGTTGTGTAAGCTCACGAAGTCGAGTTTCGTTTCTACCACAAAGGATAACTGATTTCACCAACTTACTCTTGCGATAGGCTCGAAGATGGAGTTCAGCCATCTTGCCGCTTCCTAAAATGGCTACTACTCCGTTATTTTTTTGAAGTATTTCGATCAACTGACCACTGCTCGAGCTTGTTGGAACAAGAAATAAATTATTTTTCCTGTGTCTTTGGGTCTTTGGATGAGCTCGGAAAAAAGTTTCATGAAAAAACTAGGACGAAAATAATAGGAAAAATAAGCATATAATAAAAGGTGTCTTAATTGCTTGGGGGACAGATCACACACAGAGAAATTAGAAGATACAGTGTTAAAGGTTTGAATATCATTGAACTGAAAACTTTCCTTATACCTCTCAAAAAGTTCTGATCCAGGAAGGGGGGTCGAAATATTAAACGAAGCGAAAATAGGATTTAATTTTTTTGCGAAACGAATTGTTTGTAGTACTGTTTCTTTTGTTTCACCTTGATTCCCAATCATAAAAAAAAGTGTATATCTCATCTTATGCTTTTTCATGAGGTTTATTCCTTTTTCTATTTGGGTGACGGTGAGATCTTTCTTCGTGTTTTTCAATATTGAATCATTTCCAGATTCGGCGCCCATACGTACTTCAATGCATCCTGCAGCCTTCATTTTGACTAACATTTCATCGTTCAGCACATCCAGACGACCCAGACATGCCCATTGGATATCCAATTTTTTTTCCATGATCAAATCGCAGATTTTTTTTACTCTCGATGGTACAAGAGTGAATGTGTCGTCGATAAAAAAGAAATTTTTAATCCCATGATTTCTTATTACCGACTCAACTTCTGCAACCACATTTTCCGGACTGCGATAATTGACTTTATAATTATAAGTCAAATGAGTTGAACAAAAGGTGCATTTGAAAGGGCATCCCCTTGCAGTCAGGATGTATGCGGTTGGTGCTCCAAAAAATGCGACATCATTATAAAGATTTTGATCGAAGCCCTCTCGGTCTGGAAATGGAATTGAGTCGAGTTTGTCCGTGAGAGGACGGGATGCTGTTTTAATGATTGTTCCGTTTTGATCGATAAAAGAAATACCATTTATTTTTGATAATTCAGGTTTGCCGGAGTCGTAGTAGGCTTGGACAAGTTCCGAACAGGTCTGTTCTACTTCTCCGTGGCAAATAATATCACAAACTCCTTCTTTGAGGAGTTTTTCCGCATAAATGGAAGCAAAATTGCTGATGCCGATTCGAATCTTATTTCGATAATTCTTTAAAAAGGAGGTGGTTTCTTCATAGCGTGGTGCGGAGATTGGCATAATAATAAAGTTGGCTTTTTCGGCTTCCGCCAACACTTGTGCGACCGAGCTTGATTGCGGCCCTGGATCCATCAATCGTACAGGAAAACCGGCCTGTTTAAGTATTGAAGAAATGTATCCTAACCCAGTGGGGTAGAAAGCCCCGTTTTTTGTTTTAGCGCCAGAATGTCTTGAAATCGTGGAATCCACGTTAACGTTGTAATTTTTATTACTTTTGTAGGCGAAAGGAGACAGTAAAAGTACTAGGTTTTTTTTCTCAGAATGAATTTGCATGAGTGATAGCTTCCTTTTAGAATGTATTAATCTCGCTAAGGCCGAATTCTATAAATTATAACACTTCCAGAACGATTTGTTCAGGCGTTTCTATGATTTCCTTAAAAAACGAAGAATGAATCTTAAAACGGGATAAATGAGGAGAGTTTCTAGCAATAACAATATAACGGCAATTATATTTTTTTAATAATTGTTGCATTTTGGCAAAATTTACTGAAAAATTAATGATTTTTTCGTTGTCACCCAAGCGTTTTTTTCCTTCTTGCAGGTTAGTATTGTGCCAAATTTGAACCGCTAACACGTAATGAGGTGTAAGTGCAGCTACCATATCTGCTTGTTTAAATGTAATAGCGACCACCCCGGGAGGGTGCTGAGATAATTCTTGATAAAATTTATTTTGCTGAAGATTCAGCAGACTAGGCGTATCACGATTATCAGAAAGACTGTTGGCTAGAGCAACACGGACAGATTTGCTGAGTAAAGGAGAACAAATGAGCAGCAAACCTACAATTAATACTACAGTTTTCCAATGATGACCTTTTTTTTCTCCTTTCAAGAGAGAAAAAAGAAGAGAGAGAAGGCAAGCGAGGGTGCCAAAGATGAGGACATGGGAAAAGACAGTCATACTTTCAGATACCCTCATGATTGGAATAGAAGATCCAAAGAGTTGCACAATCTGGGGAACGAGGAGAGGATTAAATATAACTATCCACGGTCCCACAATGACAGCAAAAACTCCTAGCATTAAATGCCAAGTTCTTGACGGTATCCATGTAAGTTGTGGCAATCTTCTCCTACTATCCTTTTTAATGAAAAGAACTCCTTGAGTAAAACCGATAAAGCCAGCAATGATCATGAAGCCTAACAATTGTTTCCAACCTGTTGTAAGAAGGTATTGTGGGCTGCTTGCAAAGAAATTTTTTCCTAGTATCCAAACAGAACCTCCACTACTCCAGTCTAAAAGAATCTTATTTGGATTCATAGGAGAAGGAGCTAGAGCTAAGGGAAAACTGATTTGCAAAAAGAGTAGGAAGAAAGCAATTAAACAAATTTCTGCGAACAAAGCGTAATTTTGAAAGCGATTCATTTTAGATGAAACAATGAGGTTCGAGGTTAAGAGAATAAATCCTAAAAATAATGGAGTCCAGATGACAAAAAGTACATGTTGTCCAATGGTTGCTATGGCTAATAGAGAAGTGAGGAGCCAAACTGTTTGTGAGGGTTTATAGATATATCGAAAACAGCTGGTCAGAAGCAAAGGAAGGAGAATGAGTTCACTAACAGTATAAGGATAAGGAAAAAAGCCCAGATAAAAACTGTGAAAATTTTTCCATTGTATGGCTAACTCACTAATCCAAGGAATTGTAACCATGATGCTGCCTAAAAGAGCTGTGTGTGGATCAAAAATAATAGATTTGAGCATGGAATAAAAGGTAAAAAACATCAAGAGAGTTAACACAGGTACCAAGCTGATATAAAGCCATACTACATCGACATGACTTAATCGGGCAGTGAGTCCCATGAAAAGATACCACGGATTAGAAGCATAATGAAATAAATAAGGAGCACCTTGTTGGTATAAAACATCTCCACCAATAATCTTTGAACTTGCAGCAATTTTCCTATAAGCTGCCAAATGAGGCAATGTATCGAAATTGAAACCTTGAAACTGGGAATTAATAGCGCCCAGAACACCTATTATTCCAATTAAAAGAAGAAAAATTCCTAGGTAGAGTTTATGAGAGAAAAAAGTTTGATGATTAATTTCTGATAAACTTGTCGGATAATGATTGTAAAAGTATTTGAATTGAAGAAAGATCAAAGTGCCGATTTCCAGAAAAATTATAATGCCGATTACAAAGTTTGTAGGTAACTGGATTTGATAAGCGATGGCTGAAAGAATGGTCCAGAATGTGAGGGATAAACCAAAGAAAATGGGTAATTGCTCTATGACTTCCAATGAGCGGGAGAATTTTTGAAAAAATAATGTAGATAAAAGATATCCCGGGAGTAAGAGCATGACGAAAATACCAAAGGGGAGAGTTAAAATTGGATTGAAATGAAAAACTTTTTGCCACACAAAAGCAGCAATAAGGAGTGCTAAAAAGGACAGAATATATTCTTTTTTTAATCGTTTCCCCATAAGTGATTTAGCACATGCTTATAACAACATCTACAGACATAGCTGGTGGTCTCACCAGCAACACTGGCGAGTCGGTAAATGAATTCTTCCCGGTGGTTTTTTATGCTTCTTCACATTGCTCTTTGTCCAAAAATTTGAGATCTTTTTACAATAGTTGCCCATTTTGAAAAGCTTCGATTGGTGAGCTTGCTTCCATTTTAATAATTTATTTTTCAGCTTCGTAAAGATTGCAAATCATTTTCAACCATTAACCGGACAAGATCCTTGAATTTTGTTTTAGGATCGAAGCCAAAAACTTTTTTAGCTTTGGAAATGTTTGCTCTCAAAACGCTCGTCGCGGTAGGGCGGAAGAGTTTTGGATCGCTACTGACGTAGATCTTAGGATCGAGATTTACTACTTTAAAGGCTTCTTCGACAAATTCTTGGATGGAATGTACCTCTCCGGTTCCAATCACGAAATCATCTGGCTGATCTAATTGAAGCATTTCCCAAGCGGCTTCCACATAATCTTTCGAATAACCCCAATCAATGCGGGTACTCATGTCGCCAAGGGTGAGCTTGTCGAGTTTTCCGCGGGCAATAAGCGCAACGGAGCGTGAAATCTTTCGAGTCACATACTCGATAGGTCTCCGTGGAGACTCGTGATTATAAAAGATGGCGGTGGAAGAGAAGATTCCGAAGTTTTGGCGATAATATCGTGTGATGTAGTAAGCAAATGCCTTGGCGCATGCGTAGGGGCTTTGAGGATTAAAAGGTGTGTTCTCGTCTTGAGGATTGCTCTCAGTTTTACCAAACATATTGGAAGTACAAGGCTGGAGATATTTTATTTTAGGATTAATTTGTTTAATTATTTCTAATATACGTGCAACGGCACCCGCAGTAACGTCGGCGGAAAAGCCTACCATATCATAACTCCAAGACACATGATCTTGATCGGCGAAATTATAAATTTCATCGGGTTGTACTTGAGAAATGATGCGATACAAAGAAGTTGGATCAGCAAGGTCCCCTCTGCAGATGAAGAAATTTTTATTGAGAATATCAGGATTGTCGATAAGGTGTTGAATGTTTAGAGTATTTCCCGTGGCAGATCTACGAATCATTCCATAAACTTCATATCCTTTTTTTAAAAGGAGTTCGGTAATGTAACTTCCATCCTGCCCTGTTGCACCTAAGACCAATGCTTTTTTCATAAAAAACTTCCTTTTTGAAAAGGTTGGATCTTTATTCGTGGGGGAAGTTCTTTGCTAAATTTCCAGTTTTCGCTTTGCTGATCCAGCTTGATTTTGTTTGTATCTATAACAGCGTGAAGTACTATACTGACTGCATGAAAGCCTGACTGTACCCCAAAAGGAGCATCCTCAAAGAATTCTTCTAGAAACCCCACTACTTCAAAAGAAGAGATTCCAAGGCCTAGTTCTTCCTGACATTTTCTTCGAGCCGAAACCATAACTGATTCGGTCTTGTGAATCCTGCCTCCTGGAACCCACCATTCTCCTTTTAGAGGTTCATTATTTCGATAAACTAAAAGATATTCTCCTTCTTTATTCTGAAGAAGTAAATCCACGCATAAAATGGGCAAGGTATCGAGGGCTTGCTTATATTGCTCGAGAGGAATGATCATGCCACCACGCGAAATTCAGGGAAAGGGACAATAAATTTACCGCCTTTAGATCTCCAAATTTTTTCTCTTTCATAAAATTCATTGAAAAATGCCCAAGGCAAAACAAGAAAATAGTCAGGTTTTGCCGCACGGGCTTCTTCTTCGGAAATAATAGGAATGTGGGTGCCCACCGTGAATTTGCCCCATTTTTCAGGGCTGCGTTCTACAGCGGCTGTGATGGTTTTATTGTCTAAGCCATAATATTGAAGGATGGTATTACCTTTAGTGGAAGCTCCATAAACATACACTTTTTTGTCTTTAGTAATTTCTTGTTGGATGAAGTTCATGCATTGATCTCGATTTTTGTTAATACGGTCAAAGAAGTCTCGATAATCTTGTGTATTGAATTTCTCATCGAAAGCAATTCCTTTTCCTTGGTAATGGCGCCCAAAGAGGCGATAGCTTCCTCCATTGACTTCGTTTTCCTCGATTTTGAAAATTTCGAGACCATTTTGCTCAAAGAGAACTCGAAGAGATTCCAAAGAATAATACTCGAGATGTTCATGACAGATGTTGCCCACATCGTTTTTTTTTAACATTGAAGCAAGACACATAAGTTGTGCGATAAAAATTCCGTCTTCCGCTAAAACTTTTTTGATATCTGCGATGAATTGATTGGGATCCTCCATATCGTAAAACATTCCGATCGCTGTTACCACGCGAGCTTTGCCCAAGTTGTGCTGGCGGGCAACCTTTTCATAGCCTTCGTAATTCCAAAGATCATGAATTACGTAATCTGTTTTTTCTCGGAGGTATCCCACTAAGTTATTAGCCGGTTCGCAACCTACTTTTTTAAGACCGGGTACTTGGTAAGTTTCCAAAAGAGTTCCATCATTAGCACCAATATCCAAAACTGTATCTCCCGCTTTTAGAGAAGTAAGTTCTTCTACTTGTGCGGTGATATTTCGAAGGGCTTTGCGCATGGTGTCTGTTACGCCTGAACGATACCAATAATGCCGGGTATATAAAAAATCGAGAGGAACTGAATGCTCCAGTTGGAGTAAAGAACATTTTTGGCAGTGAGTGATTGCTAAAGGCGCTTGATGCCCTTGATCGGGTTTTTCAACAAAGTCAGATACGAAAAAATTTCCTAAGGAATGGACATCGACCAATTCTTTAGAATGACAGACCCGACATTTTTCGATCTTTTTGATTTCCACAACCTCTCCTTTTTTATTGAAAGACTTCTTTCAAAGCATTGACGGTCATTTCGAATTGCTGTTCTGTGAGAGCCATTCCAGAAGGTAAATAAAGTCCTTGTCGAGCAATTCGCTCTGCTACAGGATATTTTTCTCCTTTAAATAAACCCAGTGCATGGAAAGCAGGTTGTTCATGCATACCCAAGAAAAAGGGTCTGGTAGTGATTCCTTTTTCTTGGAGTCTTGTCGCTAAATCTAATGCAGTGAAACCTAATGAAGTATCCAACTCGAGGCAATACATCCAATAAACTAATTTTGCCCAAGGTTTCTCAATTTGATATTTTACCCCTTTGAGTTTAGAAAATTCTTCGCCGTAGCGTTTGCCCCAATGTCTTTTAATCTCAATGAATTTGTCGATACATTCAAGTTGAGCTACTCCGACAGCGGCTTGTAGGTTCGTCATTCGAAAATTGTAACCAATTTCAGTATGCAGAAATCGTTTTTCGGGTTTAAAGCAAAGGTTACGGTAAGAGGCTGCTCTCTCTGCAACTTTTTTGTCGGTAGTGACTACCATTCCACCTTCTCCCGTGGATATAATCTTGTTTGCGTAAAAAGAAAAAGCTGCCGCATCCCCCAAACTGCCACATTTACGACCTTTATATTCGGCACCATGTACTTCACAGGCATCCTCTACAATTTTTAGATCATATTTTTTTGCAAGGGCGACAAGTGGATCCATATCTACGGGGTGACCATACATGTGGACAGGCATAATCGCACGAGTTTTAGAGGTGATTTTGGATTCGATTTGATTGAGATCCATGCACCAAGTTTCTGATTCAGAGTCAACGAGAACGGGTTTAACTCCCAAACGAATCGCAGCCAGAGCACAGGAAATGATAGTGAAGCTTGGCATAATCACTTCATCTCCTTCTTTAATACCTACCCCATACAAGGCTGCTTCTAAAGCAGCGGTACCATTGCAAACAGCTACACCGTGAGGTACACCAATATAGCTCGAAAAGTTTTTTTCGAATTCAGCGACGAAAGGTCCTTCCGAAGAAATCCAGCCAGACTCCACACATTGAGCAAGTAATTCCTTTTCTCGACCTATAAAGAGAGGTTCATTGACTGGAATCATTTTATTCCTTTCTATCAAAACGAATCTTATCTCTTTCGCCCAAGTAAGGGCCTGTTTTTACTTCGATCATGACACTGGGTTCAAGCATTGTGAATCCATGTCCATGTGAAGAGAGAAGAATGACATCTCCTATTTTTAGTTCCCGACTTTCAAGATATTTTTTTTCAGATGAAAAAAAGTCGATTTGCACTCTTCCACTTTTGACAAACAAGACTTCCTGAGTATCTCGAACTTCTCTGGCTACTTGTTGATGGATGTGAGGTTGAATATTATAACCTTGAGGTCGATTCATATAACCCAATTGAAGAGGGAAGTCACCTGGAGTAAAAAATTGGATGGACCCATGATGATAATCGTTTCGTAAAATGATCGCTAAAAGTTTTTCTTGGTGGAAAATATGCTCAATAGAATCTTTTTTTACCTCCATCGAATCACTCCTTTTTCTATTTCAAGCGCTTGCTCCAAATACATTTCAATAGCACGTCGAGAAGGGACGAAGTGGGAAGTATCGTAAACAGAGTTTAACTTTTCCATGGAAGGGCGTCGATACTTCACATCATAAACTGGTTCTGAGGAAGAATAGAATTTCGGAGCACTATCTAAGATGTGGTGTTTTAAGCCGTAATCGACAATGAGAGCCGCCACTTCGCGGATTTCCATCGGTTGGGTTTGTCCCACATTGAATATCTCATTTTTTGTTGTTTCAGAAAGTAAATTATCAGTAATTGCTCGAGAGACATCTTCTACCCAAGTGAAACAACGTTTTTGAGTTCCATCGCTGATGAATGAAATTTCTTTTTCTTTTTGGACGAGGATTTTTTGAGCAAGATCGACAAATACATGTGCGTAAGGGCGATATTTTTCTAGTGGAGAAACTACGTTGAAAGGTCTCCAAATCGTGAATTCAAATTGAGGATACTGTTGACAAAAATAACGTATCGACCGCTCTCCCAGAAATTTCGTTAATCCATAGGAGCTGTCGGGTGGCATGAGGGACTTGAAGTCTTCTTCTTTGAAAACGGATTCTTTTGATTTTTCGTAAACCATTGAAGAAGAAGTATAGATGAAACGCTTAATGGATTTGTGAGAGGCAACATTTAGAATATTCAACATCATGCGCAAATCGTTTTGAAAAAGACCATAAACATCTGCATTAAATCCCGCTACTCCATATAATCTTGCAGCACAGTGAATCACAATATCGATAGAGCAAGTATCAAAAATCTTTTCGATAAAGGACTCACGAGTTAAGTCTCCGAAAGCACGATGATCTATAATTTCTTCACGCTTATCATCTAAAAAGACCCGTATGACTGAATGTTCCAAGCGTTTCAAATCTTGAACGATAAAAGTGCCGAGGTTGCCTTCTGATCCTGTAACTAAAATATTCACGAATGGATCCTATAATTACCTAAGGTGAAGAATTTGAAATCTTTGCGAAAGGTTGCGGAGAGAACATTCCAAGAATCAAATACAATTGTTTTGCCTTGTTCAATAATTCCCTTTAATTCATTGGGAGTAAGTTCCAAATATTGATCAGCATTATTAAGAATAATAAACAAATCATAAGGTTTATTTTCTTCCGACAAATTTTTCAGGACTTTCACTTTTCCAATTCGCTCCAAATCTTTTTCAGTGGCGCAAAAATCGTGGACGGTGATGTCATAATCTTTTTCAAGAGCTTGAACAAGATTGACTGCCAGACTTCCTCGTATATCAGAAGTTTTAGGTTTGCCTTTAAAGGCGAGGCCGGACATTAAAAGTCGTCCACCTTTTTCGATACGACTTCGTATCCAGTCGGTCAAGTCAGCTACTAAACTTTCATTATATTGTCGGTGAGAAATTATCTGGAGTTTTTCAGCTTCGATATTTGTGTTACATGCCAAGATGTAAGCATCTTTTTCTAAGCAAGCACCTCCCACGAATCCCGGACGAGGAATCGCAGAACGATCGTATCCTTTATTAGCTAAATCAATCATTTCATTTCCATCTATTCCAAAACTTTGAGCAATCCGGCTAAAAAGATTTCCCACGGCAAAGTTAATATCTCGATAAACATTATTGAAAAGTTTTGCGAGTTCCGCAGCTTCTAAAGAAGGACAAGTATAGATGGTGGGAGAAATTTTAGAAAAAAACAATCGAGCGGATTCGTAAGATTTAGCATTATAAGAGGCCACCAATTGTGGTAAAGTAGATAATTCTTCTAATGCTTTTCCTTCGACCGTTCGTTCCGGGCAAAATGAAAGGAGGATTTCTTCATCTTTGAGACCCAATTGTTTTTTCATCAAGGGAGCCACATAGGTTCGGGTAGTCCCAACACTCACAGTACTTCTAAGAATGATATGGGTTTTCTTTTTTAGAAAAGGACGGATAGATGCTAAAGCTCCTTCCAAATAGGATAAATTAGGATGTTTATCCGATCCTAAGGGAGTTCCTACGGAAATCAGGATGTAATCAAATTCCTTCTCCGGCACTTGTTCAGAAACAAAGAAGCGGCTCCCCATGAAATCTTTCAGAAGACTGTCTAAACCCGGTTCGTAAAAAGGAGCTTTTCTTTTTTTGCAGGATTCCAAGATTTCTTTATTGATTTCAACTCCATAGACAATAAAGCCGTGTTTGGCGAGGTGAACTCCTAGAGTAAGCCCCACATAACCTAATCCAATGACTAAAACTTGTTTGCTATTTTGGTCTACCATTTCAAGCATCTTTATAAAGAAAGGAACCCTTCTATAAGAAATTCTGAATATTTATCAACTGCTATTTTATACTTTCTATAAACTCAAGACTCTTTTGGGCAATGGTCGGCCAGCGATATTGCTCGACCCAAAGACGACCTTTTTGAGCGAGATCTTCGCGAAGGTCAGGGGATGAAAATGCTTTTCGGAATGCTGCGGAAGTTTGTGAAACATTCGTGGGATCCTGGATAATTAAGGCATTATCTCCCGAGATTTCTTGAAGTAAGGGAGAAGTAATCACCGCGGTGCCACATTTCATGGCTTCCTTGATCTGAATCGTTTCGCCATCACAATCGGAAACACAAACATACCAAGATGCGCCGTTGTACATGGCGACCAGATCCTCTTCTGGACAACGTTCCATATAAACGCATTGGCCCTTTTGTTTCAAAGGTTCAATCATTTTTTTAATGTCGATTTTAGGAGAAGTGTGATTTCTGCCTATAATGACTAAACCAATTTCTGGAAATTCTTGATGGATTTGTTTGAAAGCATTGATGATCACATCCATACAGCGTCGGTTATAAATTGTTCCAAAAGAAAGAAGATAGGATTGGGGTAAATTATTTTTTTTCTTGAAAGAATGAATAGGAGTTGAATCGGACAAAGGTATAAATTTATCTTCTGTGGCTAAATGAACCACACAGATTTTACTAGCATCGATATCATAGAATTTTTCAATTTGAGATCCATCGAAGTAAGAACATGTAATAATGCCATTGGATTGTTGACAGGCATTTTTTGAAAAAAAGTGCCAATATTTTTGGACATGCCATCTATAGTGGGAGGGATGGGTAGTATAGGAAATATCCCAGGCTGCAACGACTTTCTTCGGACACTGAAAACGGTAAGGAAGCATATACCATGGTGAGAAAAAAAGATCTAAGCGGTCTTTTTTGACAGCGGCTGGCAAGAAAATGTGTTCCCAGGGAATGAAGGAATAAGGAAGGGAAGGGCAATTCACCTTCTTGGAAGTGAACTCGCTTCGTTGTAGAAAATCATCCTGCGGAATATGATCTTTGAAATAAAGAACATATTCATGTTTTTTCGATATCTCAGGCCATAGCTTCAACATGTTGATGACATAGCGGGCTGGTCCACCTCTCATATTTTCTAATAATCGTGCATCAATTCCTATTTTCATGGACTCTTCCTACTTTTTTGAACTGATTTATTTTTATAAAACAGCATTGTTTTCAAACTTTTTTGAGGTTTTTACGACTAAGTCAGCCACTCGAGAAGCTGCTTTCCCATCGGAGTGCCAAACTAAATTCTCCAATACATTTTTGGTTTCATTTGAGAGTGTTCCTTTCGCAGAGCTTAGTATTAATAATTTCTTCAAATCTTCAGGAGAGCGAGCGATGGGCGCTAAGCCATATTTTTCATAAAAATTTTTGCCGGTTGCTTTCCCAAATTGGACACAAATTAGCGGTTTTCCATTAATGAGACCTAATAAGCCGGATGTTGAAAAAAAAGTAATAATAATATCACTAGCCCTAATGAAGTCGCGAATATCGGATTGTCCATTGACAAATGAAACTCGCAAATTTTTACCAATCAACTGACGTACTTCACGCTCTTTTTCTCCTGGATGAGGTTTGACTACTAAATGAAGATGTTCAAATTGAGGAACAATTTTTCCGATGGATCGTATCATTTCTCGGCGTATCTCAGAATGATGGAAGGCGCCCGGAACATTCGGTTGAGAAGCAAAAAGAACAACTTTAGGATCTGATTTAATATGAAGTGAGCGACGAATTTTTTGTCGAGTATCTTCCGAATTTTGTAATAATATATCAAAACGAGGGCAGCCGGTTACATGGATTTGAGAAAGTGGAATTCCAAATCCCACCAGAATATCAGAAAATTCTTTGCCGTAACTTGCCACTTTATCACCGGAAAAAAAACTCCATTCTGAGGCATATTCATCAAAGGGACCTTGTTGCATAATGAGAGAAGGAATTTTGAGATTTCGTGCGAGTGAAGTGTAGAGTCTTGTTCTCGGATCCGTATCATCGGGTGAAATAATAATGCGAGGTTGTATTTCTTTTAGAATATGCTCTGCTAATATTAAATATTTTAAAAGTTTGGGGATTTCACAATGGATAAACCATTTAAATTCATTTTTAAGAAAAGGCCAAAGGGGTCCTGTCTGATTGATGATGCTAGGGAGTTCTTGGAGCAATTTTTTCTGGGTAGAGTTCCAGTTTTTGAGATGTTGTCTGAGCCTCGAATTAAGTTGGGAATTTCCATAATCTAGGATGGATCGAAAGGAGATAAAGGGATGCAGGCCTTTTTGCGGGGCCTCGCTTAATGCTACTGTTTGAATTTGATGATGCTTGAAGAGGATTTCGGCGCTTGCTTCAAAGGTTTCTCTCAAAAAGATTGGCTGAAAATTCAAAAAAAGAGCCGCTGAGTTTTGTTCAAATTTTTCATTATTTGTATGAGGAAATAAATGGAGTTTTGGAGAACCGAATCGTTTTACCCAATAGCGAATGAAGAGGCGTAAGGATTGTTTCCAAGAAGGATAATGGTATTCACCCTCCGAAGAAATGTAGAGAGGCAATCGGGTCAAGGTAAAGATCGGAGCGATGGCATCCCACAAAGAAACACCTTCCCACATGAGAGTTTTGTGAAGTGTTATTCCGGAACTCAAGGGGGATTCTCCCCATTGTTTGACGAGCTTTGCAGTTTGAATATAGATTTTTCTATCCATTTTTGTAGAGGAGTGGACTCAGATAGAGAAAGGTTTAAAAGAAGTCAGAGAGAAAATGTTTCTAGGCATTCACTACTTGCTGCTGACTCCCTCTTCGAGGAAGTTGAGGCGCGGATTTTAACCAACGTTGCTCCGTTGCCGCTGCCATTTTAACAGCATCTTTTTCTGGGTTTCGTTTTTTCCATTCAAGTTCGTATTCGGCAATGCGACGATAATCAAAGCGTATCATCATTTCCCTGAGACCATAGAGATCGACGGCGTTAAAATTTTCGGAAATGATGGCGGTGATGTCTGTTGCGTCTCCAAGATCAAGAAGAAATTTTTCTATATTGTTATCGTATTGACTCAAGATTTTATCTTTATAAACTTCATACCATAAAGATCCAGGATAAGGAGTCGCAAAAAATGGTTTAACAATGATACCGAGATTTTCCCAAGCTTTCATATCGTCACGAATCGAGTCAAAGTTCTCAGAGGGGAATCCAATAATCTGATTGGGGATAGGACGAATCCCCGCTTCCATCGTCCAAAAATAAGATCGAACATTTGTATCAGGAGTGGATCCTTTACCTAAAGTTTTAAGAATATGGCGAGAAAATGATTCGTAACCGTAGACTAAGTGAGAGCATCCTGCTTTGCGCATGAGTTTTAATATGTCAGGATTACAAAGTGTGGCGTGACTGGTTCCGCTCCAATGAACTCCCTTACATTTTTCGTCATGTTCAACTCCATCTCGAATACAACTGGGTTGTAAACCCTCCGAAATCCATAGCTCACACACTTCTGTTAACCATTTTCTATTAGAATAAACATCTAAGGTCATGAGATTTTCATCTAAGAAACTCACGAAGTCGACTTGAAAGCGATCACGAAGGTATTTGGCCATGTTGACTACATAACGAGGGCTATTATAACGAATCGTTCGAGTGAAGGAATTCGGCACATCAAACACAACGTCAGTTTCGTTCTTGTCATTCTTATAATATTTCATATCTCCCGCAAGACCCAGATGAAAACAAAACTTACACACCAGGGAGCAACCAAAAGAAGAATTCATATCGACTCTTCGTTTAGAGAGCATTCCTTCTTCTGAAAAGAGTACCATGCTGTTGGGAAAATAAACTTCCTCAAGCGGAAATAATTCATAGGCAGGGTAAGGCAAAGAATCAAGATCCTCAAGCAATGGACGAGCAGGAGTCATGTCGAGTCCACCCTCTGGAGTCCGATAAATAACTCCTTTGATTTTTTCGGGTTCCATTTTTTTTGCATCCACCTGAGCAAGAATTTCATTGAAGGTGAAAAAAGCCTCACCAATGACTCCAATATCTACTTGAGTGATGAGTGCCATGATAGGACGAGGAATGGCGGTTAAGCCGCCGCCTCCCATCACTTGCAGGGCTTGTGGAGCATGTTGCTTGGCTAATTGGGCTATTTTTTTTGAATAACCATAGGTGGTAGAAATACCGCCAAAAGCGATCACATCCCAATCATCTGCTGTGAGGACTTGTATCAGGACATCATCTGTAATTCTCCATGCATTCGCATCGCAAACTTGTACGAGATGACCTTTCTGTATGGCGAGAGTGGCTAAAAGGGCGATACCGTAAGGAATATGTCGAGGAACATCTTTTTCACGAATGATCGGATTTATAAAAAGAACTTTAGCCATTTGATTCCTCCAAGAATTGTGACAAGTCTTGCCATCGGATATTATTTCCAAATAAAATTCCCCCACCCGTGCAGTTCACAGTTTCACACTCTGCCTGTTGGGCCATTTCCAGGAAAGATTCTCGGTACCAAAAATAGGCGGGATCGGTGTAAAAATCTTGATTGAGGTGAGGATTTTTGATTCGAATAAAAACCTCGTCAAGCCGATCGGGTCCCACTAGGTTTAGGATTTCATTGTAATATTGAGTTCGATAGTAGGGAGTATCTGCATAATATCCGAAATCAACCCCCACGAGTCCCACTTTTTTCTTTTGTAGAACAGCATGAGCAATTACCCAACAAGCGGATCCCACATTACCCCCCGCATTAATGCAGGGCAGGCCATTCATATCATGAATTTTTTGAGTCAAGCTTTCTGCTTTGTCAAAATCATCATACATCGGATTCCACCAAAAGGGCTCCATCTGTAATTCCGTCACCCGTTGAACGACACCCGGCGATGCGCTCGATGAAATGGCAATTCGAACTTTAGGAGCATGAGTATTGACTAGATCAATGAGCTCTCGATTAAACTGAAGTTGATTCTGACGAAAGGCAGGATCCATATCCTGTCTAGAATAATAATCGTCGGCCTGAACGGATTCTTCGGTAAGTTGAGGATCACCAAACCAGCGAATAATACGAGAAGAATGAGGATCTAGAGTGACCACAACATGAGGGATAATACCATTGCGAAAACACCAAGCCATGGCTGACTCGGCCGCAATAATAATACCTTTGAAATTCGATTCTTTGATTATTTTTGCTGTCTCAAAGCGGTGAAGCGAAGGACCCGCCGCGATCACAAGAGCGGAAGAGCCTTCCATTAAAGAAGTGCCCTGAAGAGCCAAAATATCCTTCCCTTTACCTATCCAAGGGGCATTTTTTTTAGCATTGATGAATCCGTCTTCTGTGATTCTCATAAGAGTAAACTCATCCAGTTGACTGGCTATCTCGCGCCCTAGACTGCCATGTTCCTTCATTTCGATCACTCCTTATGCTTTTTCTCGATTTTTTTTATTGGTGTCAAAGAGGAATTTCTTTTTTGATACAAAGGCGATACTTCCCCCCAGTCTTTTGAGGGCTTCTTTTTCAAAGCGGGAGGTTAAATCTTCTTTAACCTCTTCACGCAAGATTTCATTTTTGAGGTTAAAATTGCCTTTTAAAATATTATTTTTTTGGGGTTTATGATCTTTGTCCATAAAAACTACTCCTTAAAAAAAAATTGTTGTTAATAATAGTGACAAGCAGCAAAGTAGACAAGCCTTTCTCTATTTTTTTATTCCATAAAGTCTAAAAACAGATCCCCAGATTTCAGTCCATTGGGCTGGCGATGTGTCAAACTTTTTCCAGAAAGGCAGACATTTTTTCATCAGTCTCCCATAGAGTTTTTGTCCTCGAGAAGGTAGCGATAGACCTGGAAAGGGAGAAGTTCCTAAACCTACCACGGATTGGAGACCTGCTTTTTCACAAATACTTTTGTACGTTTTGAGCGGTATAGAATTGACATAGAAAGGTTCCTGTGGGGTAAAACTTTTCAGAGCCTCTTCAAATTTTCCATGACAAAGGTCCCTCATGAAATGGGCTAACCTGATTTCCATATTGGCCAAAGTTTGACAACTAAATTTTTTGGTAATCATGGTAGCTGCAAATAATCCACCGGGCTTAAGAATTCGGACCATTTCTTGGATAGGAGCCTCTAATGTTTCAAAGTGATGTAAGACTCCTCCACTAAAAACGATATCGAACTGTCCGTCTTCGAAGGGAAGATGATTAATATTTCCGACATGAAATTTAGCCGGAAGGGAAAGAGTAGAAAAATTACTTTTTGCCACTTGAATGGCCTCTTCAGAATTATCAAGCAGAGTGCATTCGAAACCCCGAGAAGCCATGTATTGGGATAATCGCGCACTTCCACAGCCACATTCCAAAAGATTTTTTCCCGATGCCAGTTCCAAAAAAAGATCATGCCAATATTCTAAACCGACTTTCCAAACAAGATCACTCCACAGCTCAGCCTTTGTTGAAAGAGGCTTCACATGTTTTGTTTGACCCCAAAATATATTCCAGTTGTGGGAATCTTTGTTCATAAGGCTCTTTCTCCAAGCCAGGAGAGGCGTTTTACAGCATTTAAAGTATCGTGGTAAATTCCTGCTTGGCGACTCAGATAAAAAGTGATCACGATGGAGAATAAAACTAAAACACTCATATTCAGTAAGGTGTTACCGATTAAAATGCTGGAGTGTGTTTTGATGATCAAGCTCACAAAAGAAAGAGTCAGAAGGAAAGGAGCGAGGATGGTAATACTTTTTGCTCGGGCATCACTCGGTGAAAGGCTTGTGACTCGAAGTGCCATGAAAGAGTTTCCACCTCCGTAAATCAAATAAGACAAACCGGTTCCCAGAGCAACTCCTTCAATTCCAAAACCACCTTTCAGAAAACTGTAATTCAAAACAACATTGGTGATGAGAGCGAGCAAAAGACAATAAAGAACCTTTTTTTGCTGCCCAATTGAAATTAATGTATTTCCTCCAATGCTTCCTATCACCAAAAAGTAAGTGCTGAAGCAAAACAGTGTCGAGAGAGAAATACTTTTCACGTAGGTAGGAAGCAGAATAGACAATAGAAAGGGAATGGTGAGAGCGGATAGGGCTGTAATAGGAGATAAAAGATAACTCATCACCAACATTGTTTTATAAACGATGTGATTCATGTGTTTAGGGTCATGAGTTTCCCCAAATTGTTCCGAGAGTTTAGGAAAAAGAGTATAACTGACAACAGAAGTTGAAGAAAAAAGTAAACCACTGATGGTAATTCCAATGGCGTAGAGGCCCAGCTGCTCTTTTCCCAAAAAAGTGATGACTAACCATTTGTCTAAACTCATGTAAATCATTAAACCTATTCCCAGTACAATCAGAGGGAAGCCTGTTTGAAGGACTTTTTTTAAGATCTCTTTGCTCAGAAATAATTTAACTCGAGCTTGTCCTATCAAAATAAGTAACAGAGTTATAAAAGCATAGGCAGAGAAGAAGGTTAACAAAACCGAAATTAATGGACTGGGCAACATGTGAAGAAATAAGAGCAGTAATAGAAAGGAAAAAAGGCTAAATCCCGATATCGCTAAACTAATGAGACCAAACTTTTTTTCAGTTCGCATTAAAGTAACGAAAAAATTGTAAAAAAGATTGGCGGCAGCAACAAGAGGAAGTAGTTTTAAACCCAATGCTAAAAGGGTTTTGCCGCTGTGTTCGAACCATAGTGCTGTGGCGAATAAAATTAAACTGACGAAAAACCCCACCAAACATAAAATAGTAAAAGTAGAATTTTTGACTTTTTCGAGTTCCTCTAAATCTCCTTTACCTCGAAGATAAGGGAGAAGTTTGTTCATCCCTTCAAGCATTCCAAAATCCGCTTGAAGGTTATAGGTGAGCAGAGTGGTGAAGATGCTCCAAATTCCTAATAAAGTGGGCCCCAAAGCGGAAGCAATCATATAAGATCTAGCGACACTAAAAAGAGTGCTTAGAATGGATCCTACAAACATTTTTGAGGAATCAGCGGTAAACTTTTGCTTAAAACTCATGAAAAGCTCGTAGAGAAGGAGATTTCTATCAACTCGTTTTCTTGATAATCACAATCTGCTAATTTTCCTAGGCATTCCCAATAATAGAGGGGCGAGAGGCCTCCTTCGGGACGTTTTACCGTAATATTTGTCTCAGAAAATGCTTCTCCTTTGCGGATCGCTCGAGAAGCCATTAAACTTTTCCTAGAAAAGGGCGCATTTTTCAATTCTGCTGGAGTGGGAATTTTTAAAGTAGAACCGAAAGCCTGTTCGACTTGACGAATGGACCTTACCATTTCCTTCAACTCTAAAGGTTCTAGAGAAGATCGATGATCAGGGCCTGGCAGTGTTTTATCTAATGTGAAATGTTTTTCTATGAGAGTAGCGCCTCGAGCTACCGCGGCAATGGGTAAACAAATTCCGAGACTATGATCTGAAAATCCCACTTGCAGACCGAAGGTCATGCGAAGAGTGTCCATCGTTTTAAGATTAGCGTCAGAAACAGCAGAGGGATATGCGCTTACGCAATGAAGTAAAGCCACTTTTTCTTTTAAAAGATTTTGTCCCTTTTCAGAAACATAAGTTGTCCTGAAATTCTGAAGAGAGGGAAGCATTGACGGGTTTAAATAACCGAAAGCTAAAACCCCTAAGGCGGTTTCAATATCAGCGAGTAAGCTCATTCCCGTAGAGAGAATGATGGGTTTATTTGTTTTCGCGCATTTTAAAAGCAAAGGGGCATTGGTAATATCAGCCGAGGATATTTTAATTTGAGATACTCCCAGCCGCGTTAATAAATCCACGCTTTCTAAATCGAAGGGCGTTGAAAGAAATTGAATGTTTTTTTGTCTGCAATGTTTCAGAAGGATGGTATGAGCTTCTTCATTTAATTCAAGTTTTTTTAACATCTCATATTGTGATTCGGAAGAATCTTCACGTTGATAGGCGGCTTTAGGTGCATCCAGAGTCACCAAGCTATGCGCTCTAAAAGTTTGAAATTTGACAGCATCGGCTCCTGCTTCGGCAGCTATATTCACCAATTGTTTCGCGGTTTCTACCGACCCATTGTGGTTTACGCCGGCTTCCGCGATGATATAAGTTTGATTCATAAAATTTCTTTCAAAAGAACAAAAGCTTCTGCTGCCTTAAATCCAGCCATAGTTCCCCTGAATGCAGCGAGTGTCCGAATCGCTTCAATACTTCTTGGAAATGGAAAATCGCCAAGCTCACTTGGATAGCATTGTACAATTTCAATTTTCTTTTCGAGATATTTTTCTATTCCAATAAAAACATTCGGGTGAAATCCCATCATATTTTGATTACATCGAAAACCCGTCTCCGAAAGAGTTTCATAAGCCAAAATCTTTCGAATGGAAGGATATCGAAACCATTTTGTGCAAGCCATCGCCGCATCGAAAGTGACTTGATGATCTGAATGAGCATCTTCTCGAGAAGGTAAATAAAGGAGGGAGGGACTTACTTCCTTAAAAACGGCAGCGACCTTTTTTACAATATCTTTTAAGGGAATAACATCCAAGGAAGTGGTTCGAAATTTTAAACGATGAGTGGAAGTAAAACCATAAAGTTTCTCAACCTCTTTTATTTCGACTTCACGTGTTTCTATCTGTTTTTTTGAAAACCCGGTTTCTTCCGTCATGCTTGTCATAATCAGCCAATGAATTTCCGTTCCCTCCGCGACATGTTTTAAAAGAGATCCTCCGCATCCAAAAGTTTCGTCATCAGGATGAGGAGCAATAACTAAAGCTCGTTGCATAAGGGATCCTCTCTTTTGTATTGGTAATCAGAATAATTGAGTTCTTCCAGGAGTTGTAGACACTTTTTAACGGAATCTCCCTTGCCATAAGGGGATTTAACTTTAGTGAGCTGTTCTTGAAATCCACCACTTCGGACCTTTTCAATACCATCGATGATAGAATTAATATCTGGATCGACGAAAATAACATTTTTTTCTGCGAATCTTCCTTTTTGTCTTGATCCAACATTTATAACACCCAGAGGAATCGAGGGAGCTTCCATCAGTCCCGCACTTGAATTGCCAATCATCAAACTTGCATGTCTTAAAAGATTTACAAAGTGATTACGATTGAGGGTTGTATAAAAAATAAAATCAGGATCATTTTTATATTTTTCTATCATGCTGAGTATTTGTTTATTGCCCGCATCGATGTTGGGATGACTCACAAAAGCTTTCATTTTAACTCTCTTGAGAGCGAGAAGAATTTCTTCAAAATGCTGACCTGATTCTTGGATACAAGTGATTAAAGGATGGTGAATGACTACCGCATAGTCTTCCCAATCGGGCCGATTTAGATCCCGCAGGATATTTTTTTTGGATTGGAAAGATTCTTCTAGAAATTTATCAAGCGCAGGGCTTCCTACGAGAAAAATACGTTTGGAAGATTCTCCCATTTTAAGAAGACGTTCTTCGTGACTTTTATGACTTACAAAGTGCAAAGAGGATAACTTTGATATAGCATGCCTCACGGGATTATCCACATTTCCATCCGTCGAATGATCCCCTCCAAAAAAATGAATCGTAGGGATGGCAAGGTAAGCTCCAATTTGAGCTGCGGCCATAGCATCTTCGCGGTCACCCGGATAAAGAATTACATCGGGATTAAACTGCTCTACATGATGAAGACAACTTTGTATAAGAATGCTGTTAGATTTTAGACGAGAAGAAGGTTTATCCGAATCCAGAAGATTTTCGATGCGGGCTACAATAGGTAGTAAGTCTTTTTCAATCCATTGGATGGTTGAACCATAAGTGGGAGATAGATGTGCGCCTGTGACAATGAGACCTAATTCCAAATGAGGATGAGCATGGATAGCCCGATAAAGACCACTCATCAAATCATAATCAGATCGGATTCCCGTAAAGGCAAGAATTCGTTTAGTAGACATCAGAATCACCCATTTGAATGTACCAGTTTGAATAATGTTTGCTTTGTTCTTTTAAGTGTTCATGATCCATTAACACTCGGCCTCCAAAATAAGTAATAGGCTTACCCTTCATAAATTTCATTTTTTCACAAATAGCATGAAGAAAATGATGGGAAGGCACCCAACAGTTGATACTTTGCAATTTTTCCTTACTTGCCAAAGCTAGAACCTGTCTTAATAAAAGTATTCCTTCTTCCTTTTCGCTCGCTTGAAAATCAATGATATCCAAGGTAGAATTATATTTTTTAACGACACAATAAGAAGAAACAAAACCTTCTTTTTCAATTACAATATTTTTATATTTATTAATAGGGTGTTTTGCATATCGCCATTGAAGATAAGACTTCATTTTTTTAACGTGAAGTAATTCCTGAGGAGGAGTGACTTTGGAGTAATCTAGGTCAAATGGATTATCTTCTTTCCAATCCATGTTTTCTATTTTTAGTTCATTAAGCACAAGAGCCATCGTGGGTATCTGATGTATATCTGCCCAACCTAACTTTTCAACAAAGCCATAATGAGATTGATTATTAGGAAAACCCCAAATCATCACATAGTTTTTCTGTAACATTTCCTGATATAAAAGACTCGCTAGTTTCTTGAAAAGTCCTTTGCCCGTATGATCAGGGTCTGTCATCGTGGTCATGGAAAGAGCTGTTTTGAAATCTTCTCCTTCTCTGGACAAAATACAAGGCGAAGCAGAATAATTCGCAATAATTTGATCTTCTTGCTCCTCTACAGCTGCCAAGAGATCATGGACAGGATTATTCAGATAACGCCACCTCAAAAAAGATTCTTCTATTTCTCTAGAAAAGCTTCGACGAAAAAGTGTCATGATTTTTGGGAGACTCTCTTGATAGGATATGGATTCCAAAAATCTCATTTTAGATCCCTATTTTTTATAGGGGCTTCTATCAATCATTGGGTTTGTGGCTATGAGAGTTAATAGACCGAGGAGGGGAACCTGCTACACACATATTATCATCCACTTCTCTGATAATCACAGAACCTGCACCTACCAGACTATTGTTTCCAATTCGAATCCCTTGAATTACTTTTGTGCCTGTACCCACGTGTGTTCCATTTCCTATAGTCACTTCTCCAGAAAGAATAACCCCTGGAGCTAGATGCACATGTGTTCCAATTTTACAATCATGATCCACAGAAACTCGAGTGTTCACAATGGTATTTTCTCCGATACAACTTCCTGTCTGCACAATGCTTCCCGCCATCAACTGAACACCTTCTGATAATTGAACGTTAGAAGCAATGATAGCAGAGGGGTGAATTACGTTTGTAAAAATATATCCCAATTTTTTAAATTTTTTGAATAATTGCTGACGTTTTTTCGTTAAATCTACAGATCCCAAACCATTCACCAATCTCACTTGCTCAGGAGAATGAGATAAAACATCTTCATCCGTCCCAATTACTTTTATGCCTGAAATCATCGTATTCTTTAAAGCAGGATCCGCCACGGCAATACCTAAGACAGGGATGGATTGAAGTAATAAGGCATCCATCAATACTCTTGCATGTCCACCTCCACCCAGGATGATGGTAGGAAAATGATTATCACTTTTATTTTTTTTTATTTTCATTTTTTACTTAGTATTTCTTTTTTCCAACAAAAGTCCCGCCATATCGAAATCAAGCAGGGTGTCGATATCAATGGAACGTTCTGGAGGCATCAAGAAGGCACAAGTTTCGGGAGTCATGAAAGTTTGTGTCTCTAAGAGCCAACGACAATTCGTCATATAAATAGCGCCGTTCAACACAAATGCTGAGGGTAAATCTTGACGAATCATCATCGTATTTTCTGTGTTCAATATGGGTTTAAGCTTATTTTGCTTATTGATTGAATACATCCAATAAGGACTTTTCGTGGGTGTTGTGACTGAAACTATAGAATTTACTTTTTCTTGATAATAACTTTCGATACATTCATCGATGTCAGATACGGTTCTTAAAGGAGAAGTAGGTTGTAGCAGAATAACAGCATCGTAATCTGGCAATCTCTTGATCGCATCCAGAATTGGAAATATTCCGGGTGTATTGTCTTTCGCTAAATCGGCAGAACGTTTAAAAGGAACATCACAACCGTAATTTTTAGCGACAGTGATAATCTCATCATCTTCTGAAGAAAGAATGATGCGATCAATAAAACGGGATTTTTTTGCTTCTTCGATGGTCCAGGCAATGAGCGGCTTGCCGGCGATGGGTCTAATGTTTTTACGAGGGAGACCCTTCGATCCACCTCGTGCTGGTATTACAGCCAATATTTTTTCATTGTTCATCACGGGTAGCAACTAACCTGCAAGCCTGATTTGATCCAAGATTTTACGCACAATGTGTGGTGCGGTCAGCCCATGTTTTTCGAGTAAATCTTTATATTCCCCTGGTTTGCCGTAGTGATCGGGAAGACCAATGAATAATTGAGGAGGGGCATTTCTTAAAGTAGCCTTGAATTCAGCCACCGCACTGCCAAGTCCGCCTATGATACTATGTTCTTCTACGGTTACGATCAGTCCTGAGGAACGGCAAGCTTTTTCAATGGTAGTTTGGTCGATGGGTTTAATAGTATGCATATTGACGACAGCAGCTGAAATACCATTTTGCGATAAGATATCCGCAACCTGAAGAGAAGGGTGTACCATGGTTCCAGCAGCAATGAGGGTAACATCGTTTCCTTCGCGCAAAGTATTCGCTTTCCCGATTTCAAACGAATAATCATTATCGTAAACCGGTGGATTTCCAGAGCCACCTGTGAGGCGAATATAAACAGACTCCGGATGCTCGATAGCTGCGAGGGTGGCTTTGACTGTTTCAGTACAATCAGCCGGGGAAATTACAGTAATGCCGGGAATGGAACGCATGACAGCAATATCTTCAATGCAACAATGGGTATAACCCAAAGTTCCTAAGACCACACCGCTCGCTAAACCGATCATGCAAACTTTATGGCGCATGTAGCCCAGATTTACTTTAATTTGTTCGCAACAACGCATGGTTTGAAAAGGGGCAAAGGTGGAAGTGACCACTTTCATTCCTTCGCTTGCAAGTCCGGCGGCAATACCCATCATATTTTGCTCAGAAATCCCCACATCTAAAAATTTTTTAGGATAAGTTTTTTTAAATCGATCGAGTCCTGCAGAAGTGGAAGTATCGCCCGTTAAAATCATGAGATTTTCAATTGTTTTTCCCAATTCAAGAGCAGCCAGACCAAAGGTTGCACGTGAACCTATGGTCGACCACATTTTAATATTTGATTTTGTAATTTCCATTTTCTATCTTTGCTAATTTTTATTGAGTTCTGCCACTGCTATTTCATATTGAGTCTGAGTAAGTATCTTGTGATGCCAATCATTATTATTTTCGGAAAATAAGAAGCCTTTTCCTTTTACTGTATGAGCAATAATGGCAATGGGTTTTTCAGGACTTTGTTTTTGGAGAGCATCATAAACTTCGCCTATCTTGTGACCATCAATCTCCACCACATCCCACCCGAAGCTTGCCCACTTGGCGGCTAAATCTCCCACACTCATGATTTGGCTATTGGAACCGGTTTGCTGAAAATTATTTCTGTCGAGAATAGCGACTATATTATCGAGTTTGAAATGAGGAGCTGCGAGGGCAGCTTCCCAAACAGAACCTTCATTGCATTCTCCATCTCCCATCATGACATAAACTTTGTATTTACTATTCCGTTTTTTACCTGCTAAAGCAACACCAATACCCAAGGCAAGGCCCATACCAAGGCTTCCATTAGAGAATTCAATTCCTTTTTCGCGATTCATTACGGGGTGTCCCGGAAGGAAAGTATCTGTTTTTTCGAAAGTAGCTAATTCTTCTGGAGTAATGAATCCGGCTTCAACTAAAGCAGTGTAATATCCTAAGCATCCATGTCCTTTGCTTAAGATAAAACGATCTCTTTCGCTCCATTGGGGATTGTTTTTATCGTATTTCATAATGGCACCAAATAAAGTGGCCGTAATATCAATGATGGAAAGCCCTCCACCGAAATGGGAGCTGTTGGCTCCGGCGCCTAAGGAAGTATCCAGCAACAATTTCCTCATCCGTTTTGCCATTTGTTCTATTTTTTGTAGAATTTGTTCGCGCTCAGTCATTTTACATGCCTCCATCTACGCGTAATACTTGTCCGGTGATATAAGAAGATAAGTCGGAAGATAAAAACAAAGCCGCGTTTGCAATTTCCTCGGGTCTCCCCACGCGCTTCAGACAAATACGCTTAAGGGTACAAGCAAGAGCGTCTTCCGGAGTGCTTTCAGTCATCATATCAGTTTGGGTCAGACCGGGAGCGATCGCATTTACTCGAATGTAGTGAGTAGCCAATTCTTTTGCCATCACTTTGGTGGCAGTGATGAAAGCGGCTTTACTCGCGGCATAAGCGCTTCGTCCCTCATTGCCTTCAATCGCAGCGCTAGAAGAGAGGTTAATAATGCTTCCACTTTTTTGACGAGCCATGATTCTGACAATGTATTGGGTCAGAAGCATTTGAGAAAAGAAATTTATCTCAAATATTTCTTTCATTTTTTCGATGGGAGTCATTTGAAACAGAGAGGTGTGAATAATGCCTGCGTTGTTGATCAGTACGTCGACTGCTTCCTTGGTGGAAATGATTGTTTGAATGGCTGTTTTTACTTGAGTGGCATCGGCAAGGTCAAAATAAAGAGGTATGATTGTAACGCCTGTTTCACTCGTAAGACCCGCGATAAAATGGGTGAGCTTTTCATCTGGCTTGCGAAGGCAAGCCCAAATGTTCGCGCCATTTTTGGCGAATACTTCCAGCATAGCCTTACCAATGCCGCGGCTGCACCCTGTAATAACTGCTGTTTTTCCCTTTAGTAACATGAATTGATGCAAGATAAAATGTTTCTACAATTGCCCTCATTTGGCGGGTTCTGAAATAAAATCTTCGGGTTTGAAAATATCCTTGGCATGTTTGGGATTAAAAATTGATTGACCATCAAAGCTCATATAACTTTTGATGAATTCTGTATTCTCACCTGCTAGACATAAAGGGCTATACTCGCGGAAATGCTTAATGCGAAAACCATATTCTGAAATTTCTTTCAACGATTGTTCATGAATATTTCCAATTTTAATATGGACATAGGGGCAAACTAAAACATCTCCTAATGGAGTAATGTAGAGTCGGTTGACTGTATTGCAGCCTAAAACTCCTTCGAAGCCTTTATCAAAAGGATTCCAAATATTGCGCAGAATATTTTTATGTCTCTTTCTTAGTTCAATGAGACGAGTTTTATCTTTTTCATCCACAATCACTTCAGTCATTTTGTCTAGTTTAAGCCACATTCCCGAAGGGACGGCCACATTGAGTAAGGTAGTGTATTCTTGATCTTCCGAATACTGACACAACATTTCAATATCTTGGGAAAAAGCATTGTAATGACCGACCGTAATATTCAGATAGGGATCGATACCGGCATTTCTGACATGTTTTAATCCTTCCATTGCCCGACGCCAAGAATCTTTTTTGCCTCTGATTCTATCGTGAGTAGCTTCATCGAAACTATCTACACTCACAGAAACCCGACTCACTCCGGCTTCGGCAAGACGTTTCGCCATGGCCGCATCCAAAAAATATCCATTGGTAGTTAAATACATGTAGAAACGTTCAGGTTTGATAGCTTTCAGCACTTCAAAAAGCAATTTGGGTCGTAAAAGTAATTCTCCCCCTTGTAAGTCGAATTCAAAGATACCTAATTCGTCGGCTTGGTTTGCGATGTCGGCGATCTTTTCGATAGGGAGCATGTCTTTGGCATGATCGCCTTTGGGCGCATTCGTAAAACAATATTCACATTTTAAATTACAAGCATTATTGAAGTTTAAATCGATGCCTCTTTGTTTCGTGCCAATTTGACCATTATTTTTACGGACGTAATTGTGAAAGCTTCTTAATTTTTCCATAAGACGTGGTCTGTCTAATAAATTCATTTCTTTTCCTCCTGCACCACCTTATATTCATTTAATAAGTCCGGAATTACTATAATAAAATCAGCTCGACAAGCTATTTCTCCGTTGACAGAACCTATTCCAGAGCAGCTTCCAACCCCACGCTTCCAGGCATGAAGTTTTGTATCCATATCAAAACGGTCCCCGGGAACCACTTTTCGTGATAATTTAATATTGTTTGCAGAAGTGAGGTAAGCCACTTTTCCTTTATTGCCTGGCAAACTAAAAACAGTGAGAGCACACATCTGAACAAGCGCTTCTACCTGAAGCATTCCTGGCATGCTGGGATCTCCTGGAAAATGAACTTCAAAAAACCAATCATTGAGAGTGAGGTTTTTATATCCTTTCGCACTCACACCTGGAACTAGCTCTTCTACCATATCCATGAGAAGAAAAGGGTGGCGATTCTGTTGATATTCATGAATTCCATTGATATCGAGTCTGAGAGTTTTCATAGATTTATCTCACGTCAATAATTCTGGATAAGCTTTTGACAACATCATAGCCATCCCAAATAGGACCGATGTCGAGTGCTTGACCTACTGGCACAATACGATCGATTCCAGTCAAACGGTTTTCCAGCACAAAGTTTTGTAACAAAGCCTTATCTATTCCAAAATAAGTAAGCGTTTGATATTTTTTATTGATGATAGGGCTTATATCGGATTCCTTCTCCATATCATATTCATAAAAATAACCATATTTGCCACGGAAACTACTCATTTCGAGGGGGAGACGATTAAAACCAATGCGGTAAATATGTACACCCTCTTGTTTGAAATATTGAATATTATTGAGTGCAATAGCATCGCGACAAAGCAGCGCATATTTATCTACTGCATGAACGGGAGCAAGCGGATATTTGCCTACAACGATTTTACTTAAAGCCGTCCAGAATCTTTGCTTGGCTTTTTCTTTTTCTTCACCTTGCCAAACAATAAGATGAGGTGAGGAACAAGCGTTTTGATCCATTAAATAGGTATCGTTGTAAAAGTTTTCTGTGAGACGTTTGAGTTCTTCTTCCTGTAATTTTAAAATAGACGGAGCATCGATCATGCAAAAAGAATAGCGATCTGAAAATGCTATTTCAATGCTGCGTTCAGGAATGGGCAGCTGGCGAATGTTTCGGATGCTTTCGTCACCCCCCCAAATGATTCGCGCATTGCAGCTTGCTGAAAAATCACCCGTAATCTGATCGTTTTGTTCATATCGAACAAAAGCCGTCATTGTTTTTATTTCTTTGTATTTTTCATTTTCTAAAAGTTTATCGATGGCATGGCAAACAAGATCCACTTGCAAAAAAGATTTACTAGGGACACGAACAATATTTGCGTTCCCCGCAAGAAGAGCAAAGGCAAAAGAAAATGCAAAGTTAATGGGAACATTGGAAGGGGCAATGTGAAACGCAAGACCCAATCCGAGGCGAATTTTATTGTCTTCGAAAATTTCTTTAAGTTTGAGTATATTTGCTTTTCTACACCAAAAAGCAAAGGCGATGATGTCTGGGTACCTAGCTGTCTCTGGCGAAGAACGTAATTCAGAAGAAAGCTCCTCCAAGAAATTACATAAAAGAGGATCATAAGGGATCAGTGGACGAATGGATAGCTTATTGTCTCCGAGAAGGTAATGGATGCTGTTACTTTGATGTATAGGTATCACTACATCCCCTCACTTCAGCATTTTGAATTCGGCCGTGAACTTTAAAATACTTTCCCAATCTTCCACAGGAACAATCGTCAGTGCCCATGACTTCCCCTCTATCTTCGGATAAAAGAATATGGCCCGGATAACTGAAGGGCAGGAGAGAGAGTAATTCGATCATTCCGCTCCGTTGTTTTTCGCGTACTGAAAAATCCTTGTCGCGGATAATTACATCCGAAAATATTGAACAATGCAAAAAACTTGCTTCACATTCCATGAAAATTGAACCTGTTTGTTCAACCATTCCATAATAGTTATGTACTTTTTGGATGCCACATACCTTGTGGAGTGAACTTTTGAATAGAGAGTTGTCTACTGCTTGTTCCGAAAGCTTTTTCCAACCGCCTCCATGAATTAAGATGCCGTTTTCAAGTGGCAAGCTTTGATGGACCACAAGTTTTTTGTAAAAATTTTCCCATACAATGTAGGTAAAACCAAAAAGAAGGACATTTTCATTTTTGTATTTCTGGCAAAAGGCAGCGACGGTTTCAAAATCAAGCTGCATATTTTCATCCAGTGCATAATGGATGTCGCGACCCAGCATGGAAAATCCAAGAATCCCGGCGCCTCTTGCAGAGAACAATTGGCGATCTTTGATTACCGACTTTCTATCAATGATGAGCATCGGAAGACGTTTGGTGCCGATAAAGTTCGAGGTGATTTTTGTGAGCACTTTTGTTTGACGGCCTGCGGTGACTTGATCTAAAAATATTCTAGAGACGCTTTGTCCTGTGGTGCCGGAAGAAGTCATGGTCTTAATAATTTTGGATTTTTCAACACTAGAAAGCTCGTGATCTTTAAAAAGTCTCACGGGAATAAACGGTATATCTTCGACGGAATGCTTAATCTCCGGATCAAAACCCAATGTATTTAAGATTCGCTGATAAGGAATGCAGTTTTTGTAGTGATGCTTTGTCAATTCATGCAACGAATCTGAATAGAGATTCTCTTTTTCTTTTTTTCCCAGAGAGTAGGGGGCCAAATCAATAATGCGATCGATATCAAACATCAAGGTATTTTTTAATTGAGTTCGGAATAAAGGACTTTACCGGCTTCGTTGCGCGGAATTTGATGTATGTCCACGACACTTAAAGCGGCTTGATGAATTCCGGTATGTTCTGAAACATAATTTTTGATCAAGGACTTGTCGCTTGTTTTTGTCACATAAATTTTCAAATTATCATCGGAGCCTGAGCAGGCACAGTCGTAACCTGCTTCTTGAATGAGTTGTTCCACTTCATCCAGATTAATTCGATTTCCATATATTTTCAAAAAGCGTTTTTTTCTTCCGATAATATAGTAGAAATCATCGGAGTCTCTTTTGGCAATGTCGCCCGTATAAAGAGTTCCTTTGTTTTCATCGCCTTTCCAAAGATCGTGACAGCTTTCAGAATAACCTAAGGCTACATTATCTCCTTCATAAACAAGTTCTCCAGGCATATCACTGTCTTCGATTACATGGCCCTTTTCATTTTCCAGGCGGAAACGGCCTCCCGGAATGGCAATTCCTATACTCCCTAATTTTTCGCGTGAATATTCCCAGGGCAAATAAGACATGCGAGCTGTGGCTTCTGTCTGACCATACATAATATAAAACTTAAGAGATTTCTGTATGCAAATTTCAGCAAACTCATCCGACAATTCCCGATTTAATTTTCCACCAGCCTGGGTGATATATTGCAGACTGGGAAGGTTCATCGTTTTAAAGCGAAGCTTTTTTAAAATCTCATAGATATAAGGCACTCCCCCAAAAGTAGTCGCCTGATTATTCTGAATGGATTCCCAAAAAAGTTTATCCATCAAGGTGGCTTCACTCAGTATTAGGGAAGCGCCCTGGAGTAAATGACTATTAATGATGGATAAGCCATAGGAATAGTTCATGGGCATGGTGGTGATAGGACGACTTGAATCTGTGATTTGTAGAGAATGAGCGATCGCTTCTGCATTCTTCTGAATATTTTTGTGGGAGAGACGTACGAATTTTGGGCTTCCGGTACTTCCCGATGTAGTGAGGAGAAGGGACAAATCTTCATGAAGCTTATAATCTGCATCATAGGAAGTTTTGAGTAAAATATAAGTTCCAAAAGTATCGATGGAAGTACAATGACTTGCTAATTCTAGATTTTCTTTTGGAAGATAAATGTATTCAGGTTTGTAACGATCGAGCAAAGTCTTGAAAAAACTTGGATGGATGCTGTGATGGATGAGTGCCAAAGCTGAATCCGCCCTCATACACCCAATATATCCAGCAAGAGATTCGATGCGATTACTGCAAACAAGAAAGAGCAGACAACGTTTTTTGATTTTACTTCCAATCGTGTCGGCCCTCTCTAACAAATCCTGGTAACTTACATGATCCGAGGAGCTTGTGATAATAGCCGTTTGGAGTGAATGTTTTTCTAAGTCCCGAAAAAAACTCATAGATACTGATCTGTTTTATTGAATTTTTTAGACTGTAAAACAGGAAAAATAAGAAGTGGTTAAAATGTAATTCCGTACTTCGACAATATCTCAAAGCCCTTTTGGTAAGAACTGAAATTTACAATGTCGTCCGTTTCCATCGTAATATTAAAAGTATCTTCAAGCGCAGCCACCATGGACATATGCCCAATAGAGTCCCATGACGAAATGGTGTTATAAATCAGAGTCTCGCTTAATTCACTTTCCTGCAAGGAAAAGGTATCTATGAAAACTTGGTTGTACTTTTGTTTGTTAGCCATATTAAGGATCTCTCCTTCGTTATATCCTTAGGGCGCCACTTTATAAAAAAATATTCTGCAAATCAAGATGGATTTTTTTATTTAAGTCAGGCCTTCAAATTTAACTAGAGTTTCTTTATATTCTTTAAATTCACCAATATCCATCCATGAAGTAGGAGAAATGGGATAAACACCGATCTTTTTGTTTTCTCGACGGAGATGTTCAATTAGATGCGTCATATGATAGATGCGGTCCTTCGGGATCATGGCCAATAATTCCGGTTCTAAAATATAGAATCCTGTGTTCACCAAGAAATCAAATTCTGGTTTTTCGCGGATCTCCTTCAATTGTCCACCATTCTCGATTTCAATGACGCCATAAGGAATGGGGAAATGACGCATGGAAGAAACAATCGTAATCTTGTTTTCATTTTCTTTGTGAAATCGGAGGATGTCAGCATAATCCGCATCAATGAGGACATCACAATTAGAAACCACAAAGGTTCCGTCGATTTTATCGCGAAAGAGATGGAGAGCTCCTGCAGTTCCTGCTGGAAAATCTTCTTTGACAAAGTTTATTTTAAAATCTCTCGGAATGTCTTCGAAATAAGCTTTGATCATATTAGAGAGATGATTCAAGGTAATAAAGAAATCGACTACACCATAGCTTCGAAATTTTTCAATAATATGTTCTAGAATGGGTTTTTCTCCCAAAGGAATGAGAGGCTTAGGCAAAACTTTGGTGAGAGGATCCAAACGGACTCCTCGGCCTCCCGCCATGATGATGACAGGAATATTGATTTTTTTATGCTGGATAGCTTTGGTCTTTTTTTCAACGATATTTTCCCAAAAAATAAAATCTTGAGGACATCCTTTTTGATCGACAATAGGAATGCATTCTAAGCGTTTGCTGACAATCAAGCGTTTGATTTCATCTTCGCTGCTTGTTTCAAAAGCTACGGTGGGATGAGGGTTCATGAGTTTAAAGATCGGTTCTTGAATCGAATGATCTGCTAGAATCCAGCGTCTTACATCACCATCCGTAACGGAACCACGCAGAACACCTTCCTCATCTACGACAAAGAGAATCTTCTGACTGTTTTCATTCAATTGTTTCCATCCCTCTTTAATAGAGACGTGGGGGAGAATTAGCATGAGTGGATTATTTTTCATAAAAACTCTTTAAGGTTTATCCATTAAAATCTGACGAGGCAAATCATAAACCGTTTTATGAGCCTCTACAGATTTGGTTAAAGTAGTACCTATTCCCACAGTGCTCCCATCTCCCACAGATACATTGGGATGCAGTGTGACTCCTGCTCCTAATAAACATTGGTTTCCAATTTTACAATGTCCACTAATCGTAACAGAGGCAAGTATGGTGGCATAATCGCCTGTATTCAAGTCATGGGCTAAAATAGTATTGAAGAAAATCAAATTAGATGAACCCAGTTTCACATTGCGGCCGATGTGCACACCGGGCCAAATCATTGTTCCTAAACCTATCTCTACATCCTTCGGTATGCGCACAGAAGGAGCAATCAGGTTTGTGAGCTTCAACCCTATTTCCTGGATTCTGTTTTTGACAATATAAGCTCTCGCCTTAGGGTCGACGATGCAGCAAATGATGTAAAAATCTTCCTTCAATTGAGATAAAGTGTGAACTGGATCCGAAACCGGGTAACCATCAATATAAGAACCCCACAAATTCTTGTTGTCGTCAATGAAGCCAAGGAGCTCCCAGCTTGGTTTCTCTTGATTGATTCGTTCAATGATATCTAAAGCGTCTCTTGCAAGTTTTCCTGCTCCATAAATGATGAGTTTTTTCATGATTAAATATTATAAAGATCCGACTTATATTGTTTAAGATTTTCGCTTTGAAGAAACCATTCCACGGTTTCCGAAAGACCTTTTTTAAAACCTTCAAGGCCTCCATAAGCAGGAGCCCATCCAGTGAGTTTTTTGGCTTTTGAATTATCTGCCCAAAGTCTGTCGACTTCGCTTTTTTGGGGTCGAAGGCGGGCATTATCTGTCACTACTTGAATGTCTGCTTTCATCACTTCGGAAATTAAACGCACGGTATCTGAAATGGAAACTTCATAATTACTGCCGACGTTCACTGTTTTTCCAAGTGTCTGATCTGATTGGGCCACCGCAATGAAGGCTTCTACGGTATCTTTCACATAACTAAAGTCTCTTGTAGGAGTGAGAGCTCCCAGTTTGATTTGCTTTTGGCCGTTTGTGATCTGAATAATGATACTGGGAATAATAGCCCTGGCAGATTGGCGAGGGCCATAGGTGTTAAAGGGCCGAATTGTGCTGACGGGAGTTTCAAAAGAAGTGTAGAAAGAAAAAGCTAATTGATCGGCTCCGATTTTGGAAGCGGAGTAAGGAGATTGTCCTTGAAGAGGATGTTCTTCTGTGATGGGAACAAACTGAGCGGTGCCATAGACTTCACTCGTAGAAGTATGCACGACTTTTTCAACATTCAACTCACGAGCGGCCTGAAGAACATTCAGAGTTCCTCGAATGTTTGTATCCACATAGGAATCTGGAGAATAGTAGGAATAGGGGATTGCAATCAGCGCAGCGAGATGAAGGATGATATCACATCCACGAACGGCTTGTTTCACCCCATAGGGATCGCGAATATCTCCCAAAAACACATCCATATTTTTTTTGCTAGCAGAAGGTAAAGTGTCTAGCCAACCCCAAGAATTAAATGAATTGTAAAGTACAAAGGTTCGTACATCACATTGGCGACGCAGTAATTCTTCAACAAGGTGGGAGCCGATGAACCCCTCGGCTCCCGTCACCAGTATTTTTTTATTTTTTATATCCATGACGTTCCTATGCGTTTTTTAAATCAGTATATTTTAAGGTTGCTCGCATATTACTGCTTAACCATTTAAATAGAATTTTGACACGTCCTGTAGCCGGGATGTTTTTTTCAATAATGCCTTTTAAGTCTTTCAGGATTCCTTTTTTTACTATGATTTCTTTACCCTCTCTAAAAAGCAATACTTGTTCAATGAGGGAACCATCCCGAGTTTTTTCTTTTAAGGTTTCTACGATGAGATCAGAAATTGCTTGAGGTTTTTCTCCATTTCCCAGAATTTTATTTACACCGCGTGTGTAACGAACCATTTGATAATTGCGTGGGTCTTCGAAATTTGTTCGGATGAACATGTAGGAAGGAAATAAGGGTTTGTTGGATGAGACTCCTTTCATCAGAGGCAAAAAAACTTCAAATGGAACTTTGATAAGTTGAGTTAAAACATCTTTTTCTTTTTTGACTTTTGTTCGGATGATATACCAATGATTCATAGCAAAAAACGATAGCCATTTTAGACAGGCTACCGCCCATAAATCTTTTTAGATTTCAATAAAATTTATTAAGTTAATAGACCGTAAAGCCATGAATAACTAGCAAAAGTTACATCCTAAAAAAAGGGCTTTTAATAGGAAAAGCTAGCTACAACAAAATGATTTAATTTGCAATTTTTTTGAAGCTCTTATTCTAAATAAGATATTTTTTATTCTCTGATATACTTCCGTGGTTTGCCACGAGGAATACCCTGTACAATGGGGTTCCCAAAGGGGAGCCACGTAGTATTCGCCCTTTGGTCAAGCCCGAGGTTTTATATCCCAGGCGCGAAGTCTATTGATTCTTTATGGTAAATTTTGTTTGATGTTTTTTAAAATGTAAAACCTCTAATTATTTCATAATTTGTACCCTTGCCCATTCACTTTCATCGAATTTCCATCTGTTTCTAAAACAATATTTCCATTCACGACCTGTTCGCCTACTATAAATCCTCCAGAGCCTTTCTCAGTCAACCACAGATCTGCACCCACATTTCTCCATTTTTCCAAGGTTTCTTGAGCGGGATGGTGATAGTCATTATTATCTCCTGTATTAATTATGGCAATAAGGGGGCGAGTATTCTCGACAAACGATGCATTGGAACTCGTGAGGCTTCCATGATGATTAACATGGAGTGCAGACACTTTTCCTACGGAAGTGCCGAGGGCTGTCTCCAAATCTGCCGTCTCATAGCCGCCCGGATTCCCCCCGCCCGTGAGATCTCCAGAAGTTAGGTATTTGAATTTTCCGTATTCAATGAGTAGGCCAATCGAAGCTGCATTTTCCTTTTGAGAGAAATTGCTTTCGAAATTGAGAGGGGGGTTTCCTGAAATTTCTCCATTGGAAGAAACACAACGGATATGAATGGTGGGATCTAAGGAAAGCTCTTCGCCTGTTCTGAGCATGTTTCGAAAATCGACAATAGCTTGGAGATATTGTGGAAAAAAAGGTGATTCATCGAAAGGTTCCCTTCCTCGATCATAAACGCCGTCGATGGGCCTAAAATCATCCGTCGTATTTTTTTTGCCGTCTTTCCCAACAATAACCTCATCAATCCCACCTATATGATCTGCATCATAATGAGTGGCGATGATCGCATCTAAATGAGAGACCTGTTGGGAATCGAGAAAAGGAAGAATAACCTCTTTCCCTTTTCCATCTCGGCCGGCATCAATTAAAATTGTTTTTCCATTCGGGGTTTGAATAAAGGAGGCATCTCCTTGTCCAACATTCAAAATAGTGATACGAAGAGGAGAAAGAGACGGGGTTAGAGAAGGCATTGATAGAGAGGAAGAGTTAGTAGGAGGGGAGGGAGAGATTTTTTCTATATGCAAGCAAGCCGTTGAGCTCAGACTCAGAAGAAGTAAAACAATTTGAAATTGTCTCATTAGAGTGCTCCTGGGCTAGGGGTTTCGAATTCAATGAAATCCGTGAAATTGTCGTTCCTATCTTCACCATTTATTCGACTGAGACTATGCCCCGCGGAAACATCTATTGCAGGAGAACCTTCCCCAACGGCAAGGCCATTTTGAGCTTGTGCAGGCCCAATATTTCCGTAAGCGAGGGCATCTAATAAATGACCTTGATCGTCTATTAATTGAATGGAATCTGGACCATTTTGAGGATCAAAGTTATCAATGAAATCTGCATTTTCAATGTTGGAGCTATGACTTTGATTTGTTTTGGCATCTGCAATTACAAATAACCCATTTTCTCGGATTTGAGCTTCGAGAGGGAGGGTGATGTTTTTAAGAATTTCTCCATTATCGCCATTGACGATGATTACTTGATAACCTTGGAGATCCGCATGAGGAGTTCCATAGAGTTCGATAAATTCGTTGCCGTCGGTATCACTTCCGCTGGCATCATAAAGAACTTCATGGATTATTAATTGTTGAGGTCGATGTAAAGGTAGAGAAGGGGCAGAAGGATGATTGGCATCGCTTTGAGAAGGATTTGCAGAACTGGAGGAAGGAAGTTTGAAAATAGCCAAAAAAGGGGAAGAGTCTTCACCGGGGGATTGGTTAAAGGGCACATGATTTTCACTCTCCAGAGA